>MKWU01000561.1_pt1 | contig 70422 bp, 69 predicted proteins | sample 809101 | NCBI WGS metagenome assembly MKWU01 (sample SAMN05860141, study PRJNA318959) | sponge metagenome | host: Aplysina aerophoba | place: Slovenia: Piran, Adriatic Sea, Gulf of Piran | collected 2013-05-07
CGCTATTGCCGCAGGCTTGGATGCCGGGGCGGATGCGCCTTCCGATGCTGCCGCCGTCTCGGAATCGGAGCCGGAAGCGCACCACGATGCCGCAGCGGATCCGAAGTTGACCGCGGGCGCGCCGCACAGGGCCGCAGCGGATCCGAAGTTGACCGCGGGCGCGCCGCACGAAGCCGCTCGAGGCATGGCATTCGAGGTGCTGCTCGCTGCCATGGACGACCGGCCCCAGATCCGTCGGCGGGCGCTGCTCGGCTTGTTCCAGTTCGATGATGACCGTGCCGCCGCCGCTGTGCAGGCTGCGCTGGAGGATCGTGACCGCCAGGTGCGGGCCGTCGCCGGCGAATTGCTGGGCGTGCCGGTGCGCTGAGCCTGCATTCGCGCTGAATAATCACATTTTTCAACTTATTTCGTTTGTTCATGTGACACCCCGGTCCTACGGTGGTACACATGTCGAGAAGCGGTTCGGGCGGCGCCCCTGAGGCGAACTGTGTCGTAGGCACTGACGCAAACGCAAACGCAAACGCAGCCGCAGCCGCAGCCGCAGCCGCTGAGGCACTCACCGGTGGCGACACGCCCGACAACGGCGCCATCTCTGCGGCCGGCCCCGAAACCCTCAACCGTGGCGGCCGCCCCGCAGCTCAGCCGGAGATGCTCGGGTTGCAACGGTTGGACCATCGTGAGCTCGCGGCGCTGTGCCGCGACGAGTTGGTCGACGTGCTCGGCAGCATCGAACGCTTGGCGAACCGGCTGGCGGGCTACCGGGTGGATGTGATGGGGGCGCTCGACGAACTGAGCAGCACCGGCGCCGCGCCCGATGCGACGCCGCATCTGACGCTGCGCGACGCCACCGGCGTGACCGAACGGGAAGCACGCCGGCTGCGACGGATTGCGAGCAAGACCCGCGAGCACGCCGCCGTATTCGACGCATTGTCCGCAGGCGACATCAATGTGGTTCAGGCCGAATCGCTGTGCGACGCCCGAGTGCCCGATTCAGTCCGTGCCGACCTCGTCGCCTACGCCGCGGCGCACGACACCGACTCCAGCCGTCGTCACATTCGCGAGGCCGAGACACTGCACAATGTCGAGTCGGCCACCGAGCGGTTCCTGCGTCAGCGCGCCGAGCGGGGTGCGGGGTGGGGCCGCGACCACAACGGAATGCTGCGGCTGTGGGCACGGCTCGATCCTGAAACGGGCGCCGGCGTCGAAGCGGTGCTCGAACCGCTGCGCCGCGCACTGTGGCAGGCCGACAAGCGCATCCGCACCGACAGGCGCGCGCCCGCCCAACGCGACGCCGACACCCTCGCCTACGCGCTCGCCGGCATCACCCTCACCGAAGACGACGCTCAAGTCATTGACGATCTGGGTGCACGCGCACGGCAGAACGGCGATGTCTCGCCCAGCCGGTCCGGCACTGGCCGCACGGGCCCCGACCACCCGCATTCCAAGCGCACAACACCTCCCCCCACTCTGGGATCCGTCGGCGAGTGTGAGCCCGGGGATGAGTTGGCGCTCAGCAGCAACCCCCAGCCAGGGGAACCGATGCGGAGGCTCGCCCCAGCGCAGATCAACGTGCTCATCGGCCTCGACGCACTGCGAGGCGACACCGACCAAGCGGGTCTCACCGATGCCGGCACCGAGCTCGCGCCCGACACGGTGCGCCGCCTCGCATGCGACAGCGAGATCATCCCCATCATCTTGGGCGGACGTGGCGGACCGGCCGACATCGGCCGAACACGGCGCACCGTGCCCATACGGCTGCGGCGGCTCCTCATCGCACGCGACAAGCACTGCGTATGGCCCGGCTGCCACGCACCGCCTTCACGCTGCGACGCCCACCACCTCATCCATTGGGCCGATGGCGGTCCCACCGACCTCGACAACCTCGCGCTGCTGTGCCACACCCATCACCACCACCTCCACGAGCACGGCTACCGACTCATCCGAGGTCCCGATCGGTGGACCACAGCCCGCTGCACCACCACACCTCCACCTCGCGGCTCACGACGCCCCAGCACCACACGTCGACCCGGCGGGTCGCGAAGCCCCACCCGACAACCGAGAGCCCCCTGACCTGGGCTTCTGACCGGGGCCCCGACCAGAAGCCCGGCCCACACCCCAATCCGCAGCCCTGACGCACAGGGCAACATCACGAAAGGAGCACCACCACAGAGCGAGCCATCAACTAGCGCAAGGTGCCGAGCCGGTCTCGCAGTTCCTCGACAAGGTGCGTCACGTCGACGACGAGCACTTGGCGAAGTCCGAGCTCGTCGGCACCGACGTCGCTGCGGCCGTACAGGCGGAGCGTGCGCAGCGGACCGCCGCCGACGGGTTCGGAGATGTCCATGCCGACTCGAGGCACGCCGGGCAACGTGTTGCGATCGGGGTCGACAGGCTCGATCTGTCCGGAGAGCGCGACCAGCCGTTCACGGCTCACGTCCCCGCCCGCGGCGGCCTCTTCCAGCAGGGCGTGCAACCGGAGCTGTGACAGCCATCCCGCCCGTGCCCTCGGGTCGGGCTGAGCCTCTGCAGCGAGGCTCGACCAGTCCGCTGCGAGGGCATCCATCACGGCGGATCGGCCCGCCCGCCAGGGCGGTGCCGGGTCGATGAACAACTCGACGTGCCCGGGCAGCTCGTGGTCGGCCGCCAATGCAGAGCGACGTACGACGGTCAGATTCGCCGGCAGCCGATTGAGCACGTCGATCGCTCTCGACTCTGCCGTCTCGACCAGCACGTAGCGGCATCGGCGATCGGCGACCGCGTCGGCGATGTCGAATACCGACGCATCCAGATCGAGCACCTCGATCTCGCCCACGTCGAGGTCGAGCGTTGCCGGCACTGTGTCAGGGGCCGCGCCTGCGGCGTAGGCCACTGATGCGACCTGACGGCCGAGGGGCGAGCTGTCCACTATGACGCACCAGGTCGCACCAGGGCCGGTCGCACGGAACCTGTCCAGCAGAGCCGCTGTGGTCAGCTCCACCGGCGCTGCCGATGTGAGCAGCCAGTCCAAGTCCTCGCCCGCGAACGTCGCGGCGGCTGGCACCGTGGGCAGTGGCAGGTCGGCGGTCAGTTGGGCCGCGTCGAAGCCGCTGTGCACGTATGCCAGCGCCGCGACGTCCCACTCCTCGAGCGTGACGCGGCCATCGCCACCCTCACGCGCAGCAGCGACGTCAACACCCGACCCAACAACCACCCCGCCGACATCAGACGCAACAGTCGCCCCTTCGACATCAGACGCAGCGGTCGCCCCGCCGACATCAGACGCAGCAGTCGCATCCTCGTCCCAGACCGACAGTTCGACCGGGTACAGCTGGGCGATGCCGCCACGGGCGTTGACCCCGGCCCAATAGGCCTGCACGCCGTCGAGCGCCGCTCGATTCGCCTCGGCGGCGGGGCCTGACAGGTCAACCAGCACGCCCAGCGTGAAGACGCCTGCGTCGAAGCCGTCGGCAGGGGGGGGCTGCGGCGGGGTGGGGAGGGCGGGCGTGGGGGGGGGGTGGGGGCGGGATGGGCAGCTGGATCGTCGACGGCGACGCCGAGCAGCTCGCCGCCAGCAGCAGCGCTCCCGCCAGCGTCGCCACCCGCACCCCCAGCCGCGTCGCCACCCGCACCCCCGGTCGTGTCACACCCCGCACGCCCAGCCGCGTCACCGCCCGCACCCCCGGTCGTGTCACACCCCGCACGCCCAGCCGCGTCACCGCCCGCACCCCCGGTCGTGTCACACCCCGCACGCCCAGCCGCGTCGCCACCCGCACGGCCAGCCGCGTCACCGCCCGCACCCCCGGTCGTGTCACACCCCGCACGCCCAGCCGCGTCGCCACCCGCACCCCCGGTCGTGTCACACCCCGCACGCCCAGCCGCGTCGCCACCCGCACGCCCGGTCGTGTCACACCCCCGCGAAAGAGTGATCCCATGAACAGCGATCCCAAGAACGGTGATCTCAAGAACAGTGATCCGGTGAGCGCACCCAACCAGCGTGCCCCGCCGCAGCGGTAGAACGCCGGCAGCCCGCGCTAGCGGCCGGGGATTGTGTGCGAGGCGTGGAGCGACTCGAAGTTCTCGAGCGCCCGGCCGGCACCGAGCACGACGGTCTCGAGCGGCGACTCCGAGCGCAGTACGGGCACACGTGCCTCCGACGCGATGCGCTGGTCCAGGCCTCGCAGCAGCGAACCGCCGCCGACCATCAGGGCGCCAGTGTGGATGAGGTCCTGCGCCAGTTCGGGCGGCGCCTCGCCCAAGCACTCCAGCACGGCTTCCACCATGAGGTCCACCGTGTCAGCCAGCGCGGAGCGCACTTCGGTCGGCGTGATGACGAAGGTGCGGGGCAGCCCCGTCGTCAGGTCACGGCCCTTCACCTCGGCGTCGAACTTGTCATCGATCGGCCATGCCGAGCCGATGCTGATCTTCAGTTCTTCGGCCGTGCGTTCACCGATTGCTATGCCGTGCGCACGCCGTGCGTAGCTCATCAACGCAGAGTCGAAGTCGAACGACCCGACACGAACCGCACGCAGCGACACCAAGCCGCCCAATGACACCATGGCGATCTCGGCGGTGCCGCCGCCGATGTCGATGACAAGCGAGCCGGTCGGCTCGTGGATCGGCAAGCCGGTGCCGATGGCCGCGGCGATCGGCTGCTCGATGAGCCGGACATCGGACGCACCGGCCCGCCGTGCGGCCTCGATCACCGCTCGCCGTTCGACCGGCGTGATGAGCGACGGCACACAGACTGCGACACGGGTCCGGCCGAAGCGGCCCACGCCCACGCCCTGCAGGATGAGCCGGATCATTCGCTGGGTGACGTCGAAGTCGGTGATGGCGCCGTTGCGAAGCGGCCGTGCAGCAATGATGTAGCTGGGCGTGCGCCCGATCATCTGCCAGGCTTCGCGCCCGACAGACAGCACGTCGCCAGAACGCTCATTGAGCGCGATGACAGACGGCTCGTTGAACACGATGCCACGCCCCCGCTCGTACACCAGCGTGTTCGCGGTGCCGAGATCGATCGCGAGGTCACGAGCCAGGACGACGCCTCTGGTTGCGAGACACACCTGGCGGCGAGCCGCTGGGCGGTGGGCGCAGGCCGGGTGAGAGACGTTGGCTGTTTTCCTCATCGGTGCCTGCGTGGCCGTGCGGTGGGTGGTCTTCGGCGTCGTGGCGGCGTGCCGCCGACTGCGGTTGCTGAGCTGCGTGGGCCGCTGATTGCAGCCCGTCGGGTCCGTTGCCGATCACGAGCACGTTTGGGGTGTTTGCCGGCGCCGCGGGCCTGGGATTGCTCACGTTGAACGGTGGCAGTTGCGGTACCGAATAGTCGCGCTCGATCAACCGGATGCTGGCTGTGGTCGGCTTTGTCCGATGCCCGCGGGCTGCTGCGGGGGCATCGACCGGCACCGCCGCGTCGCCTGCTGCGCCGGTTGCTGCGCCCGCTGCTGCGCTGGTTGCTGCGCCGGTTGCTGCGCCCGCTGCTACGCCGGTTGCTGCGCTGGTTGCTGCGCCCGCTGCTGCGTTGGTTGCTGCGTTGGCGCCTGCGTCGATCTCGGCCTCGATGGTGTCGCCTGAACCCCGGAGCCGTCGCATCGCCCTCGCCAATCCTGGTGTGCCCGGCAGTCGCCCAGACGGCGACCGAGGCGTAAGCGACGCCAACCGGCGCCGGAACGGCTCCGTCTCGTCGTCGGTCACCTTCTGGTTCTTGATGCGAGCGCCCACGCCCAGCACCAGCATCCCCAACAGCGGCACCACGATCGCAATGGCCAAGAACAGCAGCGGGCTCATGACCCGGGCACCTGTGCGATCGGCTGGGACTGCAATCCCCAGTCGGTCCCGGCGTCATGATGCTCTTGCTTCCAGATCGGCACCGTGGCCTTCAACGTATCGATGCCGAAGCGGGCAGCTTCGAATGCCACATCACGGTGGGGCGACGAAGCAGCCACCACGACCGAACTCTCCGTCAGACTCAACGTGCCCACCCGGTGCAGCAGCGCTGCTTTGCGCACGCTCGGCCACCGCCGTCGCATCTCGGCGGCGATGTCGGCAAGCCGCGGCGCCACTTCAGACTCATAAGCCTCATACACCAGTTGTGTCACACCCGTGCGGTGCTCAGCGTGATCCCGCACCGTGCCCGAGAACAGCACCACCGCCCCCGCGGCGGGGTCGAGCGCCCAGTCGTAGACGGCGCCGATCGGCAACTCCTCAGCCGTCAGCTCAACCCAGGTGTCCTGCTCGGACGGCACCGTCATCATCGCAAAGCGTAGGAGCGCCGGAGCCAAGCCGCGGCAGCCCAGCCCCCCACCGCCACTGCGGCCCCCGCACCGACCAACGTGGCGTACTGGCGCTGGCGCGCATTGAGGTCATCCCAGGGCATCCCGACATCCGCGATCACGAACGCCTGCGCGCTGCTGTAGCGGGGTTCCCAGCCCTCAGACCGCAGCCGGTCATTGGCCACGACCCAGCTATAGCGGGTGTAGGGCAACAGGCCCTCGGGGGCGGAATGACCCACCCGGCGGGCCACATAACGGTCGAGCCGCTTGGGCAGCGGCATCGGCAGCCGGATCTTGGGCCGGGCCCCCAGCAACGCCCGCAGCTCCCCGGGCGACAGCCAGCCATCGGGGGCCACGTTGAACACGCCCGACAGCCGGCGCTGGGTCGCCAGCACGACCGCCGACGCCAAGTCGTCCAGATGCAAGAACTGCACCGGCGGATCGTCGCTGCCGGTGCGGATCGGCGCCGCAGCCAGCATCGCCTCGCCGATCGGCCCGCCCAAGCCGCTCGACACCACCGGCGCCGGCCGCAGGATCGCCGCCGTGCGATCGCCCTGATCACACCACTCCAGCACCATCCGCTCGGCATCGGCATGATGCACCGCCCACGACGCCTCCAGGTTCGGCCGCACCGGCAGATCCTCCGAGATCGGCGTCGGATGATTCGGCCACGCCCCGTACACGCTCGCGCTCGACACCAGCGTCAGATGCCTGACCCCATCCGCCGCGGCCAACACCCGCCGCACCCGATCCGCGTTGTTCCCCGTCAGCCGCAGATGCACCAGCACCTCGGCACCGCCCACGTCGAACTGACCGTCAGCTTCAACCATGCCAACAGCGTCAGCCACCTCGAACGACTGCGCCAGCCACTGCAGCACCCGGGCACCGATCACGCCACCCGCTCCCGACACCGCCACCCGAGTCATATCTCTACGATGCCCCATCGCAGCGACGTTCCGGGCCGTTTCATCCAGCCGTACGATGCCGTTGTGGACGACGACGACGATCATCCATTCTCGGGCATCCCGTTCCTCGGCGACATCTCATCCATTCTGGGCGGCAACGCGGAATCCATGTGGGAAGGCGCCCGCCAATCCGCCACCCAGCTCGCCACCGACGGCAAGCCCGAACACAACGTCGACCCGGTCGAGCGGCATCGCCTCAGCGAGATCAGCCGGGTGGCCGAGCTGCACGTGGGACATGTCACCGGCCTGCAGGTCGAGCCGCACATCACACCGGTCACCCGCTCCGGCTGGGCGACCGGCGCCCTCGAAGCCATCCGCCCCCTCATGGACCGGCTGACCAAGCGCCTGGGCGAGGCGCCGAGTCAAGACCCCGTCGCCGGCCTGCTCGCCATGATGAGCCCCATGACCGTGGCGATGACCGCCGGCATGATGGCCGGCCACCTCGCCGCCAAGGCATTCGGCAATTCCGACCTCATCGTGCCCATGCGACAGGCGCTCATCGTCACCGCCAATATCAGCGACTTCGCCAACGAATGGAGCCTCGACGTCGACGACGTGATGCTGTGGGTCGCCATCCGGGAGCACGCCCTGGGGGCCGTGCTGGCAGTACCGGGCGTGCGGGCACAGCTCGACATGTACCTGCGGGAACATGTCGACGGCTTCCGCCGCCGCGATGACATGGACTTCGGCGAGCTGGAAGCCACCTCGTTCGACAGCAGCGAACCGCAACAGTTCCAAGCGCAGCTCCAAGAACAGCTCCAGCGCATCTTCGGCAATCCCGAGTTGCTGCTCGGCGTGGCCCGTGACGACAAGAGCGATCATCTCGAAGCCCTCATCAGCGTCGTCACCGCCTATGTGGACCATGTGGTCGCCCAGGCAGGCCCTCGCCTCATCGGCGGATTCGGCGCGCTCAGCGAAGCCGTCCGCCGCCGCCAGTTGACCGAGGGGAACGTCTACGCCGAGCGCCTGCTCGGCGTGCGGCTCAGCAACGAGGCACGCGAGCGGGGAGACAGCTTCATCGCCGGCGTGATCGAGCGAGCCGGCCCCGAAGGACTGGCGCGCCTCTTCGAGCCCGGCGCGCTCCCGACGCCCAACGAGCTCGCCGCACCGGGCCTGTGGCTGGCCCGGCTCGGCCTGCCCCCCTGCCGCTCTGGAGCTCGCGGTTGCGGCGGTCCCGCGACCGCACCCGGGTCTGCACGATGCGGGTGCGGACACGGGTGACGATGATCTCTGAGGGGGGTCGGCGGCCACGGGCCAGTGCCCACATGCCGCCCGCGTACAGCAGCACCGCGACCGTGGCGGCAATGCCCAGCAGCATCACCCCGGCCCGCAGCGGCAGGATGCCGCTCGGCGCAGCCACCGGCACGAGCGCCCCGATCACCCACATCAGCTGGAAGCGGGTCTCGAAGCGGGCGAACGTCCGCCCCCGCTCCGCCGGCACCTCATCGCGCTGCACGATCGCGTCGAAGCACAGCTTGCCCAGGGCGGACATCAAGCCGATCACCACGGCCAGGAACAGCACCGAGACGCGGTCGGGCGACGTCACCACATAGAACGACATCGCGGCCGCCGCCAGCAGCGTGCTGGCCAGCAGCATCTCCTCGCGGATGCGACGGCGCAGCACGGGCGCCGACACCGCGCCGATGAGCTGGCCCACGGCGCTGGCGGTGAACATGAAGCCGAACCACAACGGGGCCGCATCGTCGGTCCGCAGCCAGAACGCGATCAGGAACAGCGTGAAACCGGTCATGGCCCGCACGACGCCCATGGCCGAACCCGCCAGCAGCATCGCGCCCCGCCGCCTCGACACATGCGCAGGCTGATCGGGCGATCGAGACTGCGGGGGCCCGTAGCGCAGGCCCGGCTGCGAGGGCGGGCCGGACTGGGGAGGCTGGCCGAACTGGGAGGGCTGGCCGGACTGCGGGGGCTGGCCGAACTGGGAGGGCTGGCCGGACTGGGGAGGCTGGCCGAACTGGGAGGGCTGGCCGGGCTGGGAGGGCTGGCCGAACTGGGAGGGCTGGCCGGGCTGGGGGGGCTGGCCGGGCTGGTTCAGCTCATCGCCCCACGTCTCCGCAGCGAGGCCAGGCGGCGGTCGCACCGCCGTGCGCGGCAGCCGCGCGGCAGGGAACGTCATCAGCACGAACACCACCGACGCCAGCACCAGCACCCAGCGCGACGACGCCAAGCTCAACAGCACTCCCGGCCCCACAGCCAGCGCACCCCCGAGCCCGCTCAGCAGCATCAGCTTCGAATTCGCCTCGACCAGATCGCGCTCCTCGCGCACCAGCCCCGGCACCACCGCGCTCTTGGCCACGTGATACGTCTTGCCCGCCACCAGCGCACCGAACGCCTCGGGGAACAGCAACAGCGAATCCAGATGGCGCACCATCAGCAGCGCCAAGACCGCCCGGGCAATGCCGGCACCGATGATCATCCCCCGCCGCCCGCCACGGCTGCGATCCACCAGCGGCCCGATCAGCGGCCCGACCACGGCGAACGGCGCCATCGTCACCACCAGGTACAGCGCCACCCTGGGCCGCGCCGCCGCCGGATCCAGGTTGAAAAACAGCGACCCCGCCAGCGCAATCGCAATCAGCGCATCACCAGCCGCAGACAGCAGATGCGTACGGGCAAGCCACGTGAACGGCTGCATCAGCCGACCTGCCGTACCCGCGCGATCACGGCCACCATTGTGGGCCTTCGGTGCTACACGGCCCGGTATGGCAGCGTCAGCTGCCTCAGCCCGACAGCGTCAACCCGACTGCTCCGAAGCCCTCTCGTAGCGATACCCCAAGCCGCGAATCGTCGTGATGCGCTGCGGGTTCGACGGATCGTCCTCGATCTTGGCCCGCAGCCGCTTCACATGCACATCGATCGTCTTGGTGTCGCCCACGTAGTTGTAGCCCCACACGTTCTGCATGAGGCTGTCGCGGGTCACGACCCGCCCGGCATGTGCCAGCAGGTAGGCCAGCAGCTCGAACTCCTTCAGCGCCAAGGTCACCAGCTCGCCCCGCACCCGCAGCTCATGTGAGTCGATGTCGAGCTCCACCTCGCCCTCACGCAGACACGGATCGGTAGGCGGCTCGGTCGGCTGATCGGCGGCACGCCGCAGCACCGCCCGGATGCGCGCCACGAGCTCGTGCAGTCGATACGGCTTCGCGACGTAGTCGTCGGCACCGATCTCGAGGCCCACCACAGCGTCGGTCTCCTCGCCCAAGGCCGTCAGCATGATCAGCGGCACCTTGGAGTTCTTCCGGATCTCCCGGCACACATCCAAACCCGACATGCCCGGCAGCATCACGTCGAGCAGCACGAGGTCGGGCTCGGCCTCATCGATGGCCTGCAGCGCCGCACGACCGTCAGCAGCCGTGCGCACCTCGAAACCCCTGCGCCGCAAGCCCACCGACAGGGCTTCGGTGAAGGACGGCTCGTCGTCGACTACCAGTACCGATGTCATGTGCTCGCCCTGTCTGTCGAAACTGCGCTGCCAGAAACTGTGCTGCCAGAAACTGCGCTGCCAGAAACTGGAAATCTGAGCGTGAACGTGGTGCCGACGCCCTCGCGAGTGTGCAGCGTCACCTCGCCACCGTGATTCATCACCACGTGTCTCACGATGCTCAGGCCCAGCCCGGTGCCGCCCGTCGCCCGGGCACGTGCCTTGTCGACCCGGTAGAAGCGCTCGAAGACCCGCTCGGTCTCATCGGCGGGAATGCCGATGCCGTCGTCGGCGACCACGATGTCCACACACGCCGGCGCCTGTTCGCCATCGGCACTCGGTGACACCGTCAGCCGCACCTGCGAACCCGGGTCGCTGTACTTGATGGCGTTGTCCACCAGATTCCCCACGGCCCGCAGCAACTGCCCCCGATCGGCCTGCAACACGATCTGGGCCGACGCGTCATCGGGACCCGGCCGCACCAGCGACACATCATGCTTGCGAGCATGCTCGGAATACTGCTGGGCCACCTCCCCCAGCAGCGGCACCACCGCCACCTCTTCCTGGCGCATCGAACCCTCGAGCTCCACCCGGCTCAGCTCCAGCAAGTCGTCGATGATGTGGCGCACCCGCTCGGCCTCAGTACCGATCCGGTCGACCAGCCGGGCGCGCACCGCCGCATCGTCCTCCTCGGCCAACGTCTCGGACAGCAGCGCAATGGCACCCACCGGCGTCCGCAGCTCATGGCTCAGGTTGGCCACGAAGTCGCGGCGCACATCATCCACCCGCACGCCCTCAGTCCGGTCGGCCATCACGGCTACAGCGCCCAGCGCATGGCTGTCGCTCGCCACCGGATGCGCGCCGATCTCGATCACCCGAGGCGGCGGCCCAGTCAGCTTCACCGTGCGGGAGCGAGCCTGCCCCTCCCGGGCCGACTCGAGCAGCTGGGTCACCCCCGCACCCACCAGCGCCATCGCGTCCCGAGCCGACATCATTTCGTCCGCCAGCGCATTGCTGGCACACGCGGTGCCGTCCTCGTCCACCAGCACCACACCCACCGCCAGCTCGTTCATCGCGAGCTGCCAGCGGGCCCGGTCCCGCTCTGCCAGATTGACCGTCATGGCGACCGTCGTGGCAATCGACTCCAAGTAGCTGATCCACTCGTCCAGGCTGTTGTGATCGAGGCGCGCCTCACCGGGGCGCGGCTCGTCAGACTCGCCGGCGAAACGGTGCACCACACGGCCCAGCCGCTCCGCAGCCGACGTCCGCGCCCGCACCAAAACCAACACGGCAACCAGCGCAACTGCCAGTGCGGTCGCCACCGCCACCAGCGCCGCAATCACATCTCGTCCTGCTCCCGCCGGGCACGAGCCCGGTTGGCCCCTATGTGCTCGGGCAGCTGCCCCGTCACCAGGAACTCGACCCGCTGCGCAATGTTCACCGCGTGATCACCGATGCGCTCGTAGAACCGGCCCACCACAGCTAGCTGCACGGCCTGTTGGGTGTCGATATGCCCCGCGTTCTGCGAAGCGAACACCGCGTCGAGGTACTGCCCGTGCAGGTCGTCGAGCACGTCGTCGATCTCGTCGAGCACCGCCGCCAGCCCCGCATCACGATCGGCGTACGCGTCCATGGCCATGGCCGTGAGCCGCACCGCCTGCTCACGCATGCGGTCAAGCAGGCCACGTACCCGGGGCACCAGCTCAGCGCCGAGCAGGCGCACGACGGCCTTCGCGATGTTGGTGACCAGGTCGCCGCTGCGCTCGATCTCAGAGATCATCCGCAGGTCGGTCAGGATGGCGCGCAAATCGACCGCCACCGGCTGCTGCAGCGCCAAGAGCTGCACGCACTTCTCCTCGGCTTCGAGGCTGAGCAGGTCGAGCTCGTCGTCAGCGGTGATGATCTGATCGGCGCTGGCAATGTCGCCGGCGAGCAGCGCCGCGGTCACCGCCGAGACCCCTTCGGCCACCATGCCGCCCATCTGCACGAGGTCGGCCCGAACCTCTTCCATCAACTGATGGAACTCGGTTCGTACCTCTTCGGTCATATGTGCAGTGTGCCGTAAGTCAGCCGACCCGCCCGGTGATGTAGGCCTCCGTGCGGGGATCGTCCGGGTTGGTGAAGATCAAACTGGTCGGCGCATACTCGACCAGCTCGCCGGTGCGCTGACCCATCTCGTTGGCCTGCACCGAGAAGAACGCCGTCATGTCGCTGATGCGAGCAGCCTGCTGCATGTTGTGGGTCACGATGATGATCGTGTAGTCGGTCTTCAGCTCGGCGATGAGCTCCTCGATGCGGCCGGTGGCGATCGGGTCGAGCGCCGAACAGGGCTCATCCATCAGCACCACGTCGGGCTGCACCGCAATGGCACGGGCAATGCACAGACGCTGCTGCTGGCCGCCCGACAGGCCGTACGCCGACATCTTCAGGCGGTCCTTGACCTCGTCCCACAGGGCAGCCCGGGTCAGCGAGCCCTCGACCACGTCGTCGATCTCGGACCGCTTCACGCCCGCCAGCCGCGGCCCGTACGCGACGTTGTCGTAAATCGACTTGGGGAACGGGTTCGGCTTCTGGAACACCATGCCGACCCGCCGCCGCACCTCGACGGGGTCGACCTCGTCCTGGTACAGGTCGACCCCGTGGTAGTTGATGGTGCCCTCCACCCGGGCGCCCTCGATGAGATCGTTCATCCGGTTGAAGCAGCGCAAGAACGTTGTCTTGCCGCAGCCCGACGGACCGATCAGCGCAGTCACCTCATGGGAGTTCACGTCCAGCGTGACGTCGCGCAGCGCCCGGAAATCGGTGTAGTACACGTCGACGTCGGCGCACTCGAACACGGTGCTGGTCTCGACGCGCTGGGGAGCCATCGCCGCCACAGCACTCACGTCGATGCGCGCACGAGATTGATCCTTCGGCGCCAAAGCGTCTGGCACCGTCACATCAGACGCTGAAGCTTCTGGCTCTTGGCTCATCAGGGCCTTCTCAAGTGTCACGTGTCAACCGTTCATCATTCTGCGTCAGGGGGTACCGCGTCTGGGGAGCGGGGTCTGGGGAGCGGGGTCAGGGGGGCGGGGTCACCACTGCTTCTCGAAGCGATTGCGCAGGTAGATAGCCAATCCGTTCACGGCCAGCACCAGCACCAGGATGACGACACTGGCCGCGGCAGCATTCACTCCCCAGTCTGCGCCGGGCAAGCGGGCGAAATTGAAGATCTGCACCGGAAGGGCCGTGTAGGGGCCGGTGAAGGTTTCGAACATGTTGGCGTCGCCGAAGCTCAGGAAGCCTGTGGCGGCGCCCACCAAGATCAGCGGCGCCGCCTCGCCGAGGGCGCGCGCCAGTGCCAGCACAGTTCCGGTGAGGATCGTGGACAGCGCAGCCGGCAGGACCTGGCGTGAGAGCACCTCCCACTTGGTGGCCCCCACACCGTAGGCGGCTTCGCGCAGTGAATCGGGCACAGCCTTGAGCGCTTCGACCGAGGTGATGACGATGATCGGCAGCACCAGTGCCGCCAGCGTCATGCCGCCTGCGATGACCGACGCACCCTTGGTGAATCGGTCGATCGTCTGCACAAACACCGCCAGGCCCAGCAGGCCGTAGACGATCGACGGCACGCCGGCCAGGTTGCGGATGTTCAGCTCGACAATGCGGGCGAAGCGGGAGTCCTGGGCGTACTCGACGAGGTAGATGGCGGTGGCGACGCCGATCGGCACGGCGAACACGCCCGTGACCAGCGCCACCTGCAAGCTGCCGATGATGCCCTGCGAGACGCCGGACTCGGCTGCGGAGCGCTGGGAGAAGCCGTTCGTCAGGAAGTACCAGAGGTTGCCCGAGAGCACATCCCAGCCGTCCACGATCATGACGGCGAGCAGAACGCCCAGGAACCCCGTCGCGAACACCGTGGCGCCGATCAGCAGCCACCTGAAGACGGCTCCGGCGATGTCGGCGCCTGGGCGGCGGCGCAGCACATCGGCGGCGTCGGCGGCGATGCCGGCGGGGGTGGTCAGAACAGACATCAGTACCTGTTCCGCAGCCGGCGGACGATGACGTCGCCCAACATGTTGAGCACCAGCGTGATGGCGAACAGCAGTGCACCGAGGAAGTAGAGGCTCTGGAACGCCAGGTTGTTGCCGGCCACCTGGTCCGTGCCGAGGCCCAGCGCCGCCATGGCCGAGGTGAGAGTGCCGCCCGATTCGAGAATCGACAGGTTGAACAGCGACGTGTCGCCGCCGCCCGATGCGATGGTGACCACCATGGTCTCGCCGATCGCACGACTGAACCCGACGATGGTGGCGGCCATGAGGCCCGACAGGGCAGCCGGCAGTACCACCCGGATGGAGGTGGTGACCTTGCGGGCGCCCAAACCGGCGGACGCCTCTCGCAGCGCCAGCGGCACCGCCCGCAGCGAGTCCTCCGCGATCGAGGCGATCAGCGGGATGACCAGCAGGCCCACTGCGATCCCGGCGGCCAGCTTGTTGAAGTAGTTGATGTCGTCGAAGAAGTTCGTCAGGATCGACGGGGTGATGAAGCTGATGGCGAACACGCCGAGCACCACGCTGGGCACGCTGGCCAGCAGCTCGAGGGTGGGCTTCATGACCTTGCGCACCCGGGGATGGGCGTATTCGGAAAGGTAGATCGCGGCACCGAAGCCCGACGGCACCGCCACCAGCATGGCGATGACCGAGATCTGCAGCGTGTTGACCAGCAGCGTGCTGAGGTCGAACAGGCCCCGGCGGGGGAACCATCCGATGTCGGTGAGCTTGTCGAGTTCGACCTGGCTGATGTAGGTCCACGCCTCCGACGCCACCGTCCAGATGATGAGCGCACTGACCAGCACCGTCACCGCGGCCGCCCCCATGAACAGCCAGCGGACCGTGTGCGAACGAGCCCGGCGACTGCGCGACGTCTGCAGGTCGGCGGCGGTCAGCTCTGGCCGGTCTTGGGTGAGGCTCATTCGTTGGTTTCCATGCCTTCGGCGAGTCTTGCGGATCGACAAGCCGCGAGCGGATCTTTCGCAGTCTTCCTCACCGACGCCCCCCACAGGTGCGAGCCAGCGGCGATTCGCACCTGAGGGGGGCCGTCAGCGGGAGGGAGGGTTCCCGGATCTGTCGGTCGGTGGCTAGAAGGTCATTCCGGTGGTCAGATTGCTCCAGTTGCTGCGTGACTGGGCGAGGTCGGCCGGGTCGAGGTTGACGTAGCCGGCCTCGACCACGTAGGTCTGGCCCTCGTCGCTCAGCATGAAGTCGACGAATGCCTTGATCGCGGGGTCGGAGGCCTGCGCTGCGTCGATGTAGGTGTAGAGGAAGCGGGCGATCGGGAACTCCGCCGAAGCGATGGTCTCGGGCGTCGGGGAGACGCAGCCATCCCCACCGTCGATCTCCACCAGCTTGACCACGTCGCGGTTCGCGTCGGCGAAGGCGAAGCCGACCCAACCCAGGCTGTGCTCGTTGCCAGCGATGCCGTCAATAATCACGTTGTCGTTGGCCGAGGCGTTGTAGTCGGGGCGCACGGCGAAGTTCTCATCGGCATGTCCCTCTTCGACACGGCCTTCCCAGACGTCTTCGAGCGCAATCTCGATGAAGCTGTCGAAGGTGCCCGACTCCTCGCCGGGGGCGAATATCTCCAGGGCGCCGTCGCCGAACGGACCGCTGCCGCCCAGCTCGGCGTTGAGGTCGTTGGCGTCCGACCATTTCTGGAAGCCAATGGCCTCGTCGCCGATGAGGCTGTAGAGGTCCTCGAAGCTCAGGCAGTCGACGGTGTCGTTGGCGGCAGCGGTAATGACCGAGATGCCGTCGATGCCGACGCGCAGCTCGATGAACTCGATGCCGGCGCCGTTGATGCACTCAGCCTCTGAATCCTTGATCTGGCGTGAGCTGTTCCAGATCGGGACCTCGCCAGCGCAGGCGGCCTTGTGGCCGTCGCCCGAGCCGGGGCCGGCGACCGAGAACGCCACACCTGGGTGTTCGTCGGCGAAGGCCTCAGCCACCAGGTTGGTGACGGGCTCGACCGTGGAGGAGCCGGTGACGCTGATGGAGCCGCTGAGCGACATGTCATCGTCGTCGTCAGCCGTTGCAGCCGTCGTCGCTGCAGCGCTCGCGGTGCCAGACGAGTCGTCGTCAGCCGGTGCAGCCGTCGTCGCTGCAGCGCCGGCGGTGCCGCCATCGGCCTCAGACGAGTCGTCGCTGCCGCACGCAGCGGCGATCAGAGCGAACGAGGTGAGCAATGCCAAGAGCAACTTCGTGCCGCGGCGGTTGGGAGATATTTTTTGCATGGACGGGAACCTACGAAGGGCCGGTTACGTCTCCGCGGGCTCTGGGTGAACGGTCAGAACGGATGCCGTGAACAACTCGTGAACGCGACCGGTTCACGCGACCTAGGAAGCTGCTGCTTCGTCCTCGTCGGGCATGCCGAGGTCCCAGTGCAGCTCGTAGTTCTCGCGCTCGGCGTCACGCACGACCCGCTCGCGATTGCGGCGGAATTGCGGGTCGTGGGGCGGCAGAAGCTGCAGTCGGGCGTTGGTGCGACGGCGGAACTCGTCGACGGCCGCTTCGTCGCCGTAGATGCCCTCGAGCTCCCAATGCGGCGCGACCGGTCCGAGATAGATAATGCGGATGCCGACCTCGGGAGGGAGCTGGGGGGCTTCGGCGTCGGTGGCGATGTCGGTCACGGCGATCCTCGATGGGGGTGGCCCAAGGGTACCGATGCGCGCCCGCTGGGGAGACGGCAGGACCCTCAGCGATCAGCGATCCAGCAGGCGAGAGATTCGTACCGCACCGCTTTTCTTGCCGACGTCATAGACGCATCACGGTGCATCCACCCTGGAACCGGTCGCAACGTCGCAGAGTCTCCCGCCGCCTCCCCAGCTCGAATTCGGGTGCCTTGCGGCAGGACCCTCTTGCTGAGAATTGGATGAGAGTGCGCGACGCAGGGAACCTTCTGTGCTCGTTCGGCGTTGGTTCTCATGATGTTGCAGATCAATCCGGTCTACGAACCGAGCAGATGCGAACCGGGCAGTCCAGGCTCGGAGAGCCTGGCCACCGAGTGGGTCAACCGCCGCAGGTGTGCGGACATCGACCCCAACGTGTTCTTTCCCAATGACGGTGCCGGCGTGATCGCCGCTCAGAAGGTGTGCGCCGAGTGCCCGGTGAAGGACCTGTGCCGCGAGTACGCACTCGCCAACAACATCACCCACGGCGTGTGGGGCGGAACCTCAGAGCGGCAGCGCCGCCGGATTCTGCGAGATCGTCGACGTGCGAGCAAGGCCGCCCGGGCTGCCTGACCCCGCAGCGGCCGGTTCGCAGCCGCAGCCGTCATCGGTCGCGTTTGAGCCCCGCACAGCCAATTGCATGGTGCCACTGCCGATGCTGGGGATCGGACGGACGGCCCCGCACCAATACAGCCAAGCCGGGCAGTACCGGCCAAACGGCGGCCGCGCCAACTACGCCGTCTGACTCAGGCGTCTGACTCAGGAGTCTGAGTCAGGAATCCTTGGGCTTGGACTCGCTCGATGAGCTGTCGCCGGCCGCCTTGTCCTCGTCGTTCACGCCCTCGCGGAACTCACGCTGAGCTTGGCCAAGCGAGCGCGCCAGCTTCGGCAGCTTGGCGCCCCCGAACAGCACGAGCACGATGATGAGCAGGATGAGCAGTTCGGGCGGTCCGGGTGCGATTGCCATCACGCCCGCGAGGGTACCAGTGCCCGATCAGACCGGTAGCCGGGCTGGATGACGCGACGGCCAGCGAGCCGCCGGCAAGTCAGCTAGCGCCAAGTCCGCCGGCGGTAGCTCAGCCTGCAGCAGCGGCAGGTATACCGGCGCCGAATCAGCGAGCGGCAGGCCAACCGGCAGCAGCGGCAGGTGAACCGGCGCCGAATCGGCGAGCGGCAGGTCAGCCGGCGGCGGCGCGCCTCGTGAGGGCTCGCTGGCGGCGCACGCGGCGGCGTTCTCGCTCGCTCATGCCGCCCCAGATGCCGAACTTCTCGCTGTTCTGGAGTGCGTACTCGAGGCATTCGTCGCTGACGACGCAGCCGCGGCACACCGCCTTGGCCTCACGGGTGCTGGCCCCGCGCTCGGGAAAGAACAAATCCGGATCGACTCCCAGGCAGTTTGCCTCGTCCCACCAGTTGCCTACCGGTACTTCGGCTGTTGCGTCGGTTACGAATGCCATCGGTCCTCCACGGCTGTCCCAGCTCGTCCCGGCGGTCATGACCTTGCTTGCTGGCCGGCTTGCTGGCCGTTTGCCGGCCATCCGCTGGCCGTTCGCTGGCCGCCGAGATTCCCAACCTGTAATTACAGGTGTGTGACTTGTCATTGAACCTCATGGGTGTGACATGCGCAAGCGGCAATTTCCGACGACGCTGGCCGACCGACTGAACGCTCGTCAGGCATCGCTGCCGACTCCGACAAATGGACGTCGCCGATCAACGCACCGACCAGCGGAACCTCCGTTGCAGAGCGGTAACGCACGGTGACGCGCACCAGGTCACCGTCATGTCGCTCGATTTCCAGCCGGTCCGGATCAAGCGGCGCGGCGGACACCACGGCGCTGCGGACTGCGTCGATCGACGGCTCCACCGCCGCAATGCGCGCGCCCACCCGGGCGGCGTGCGACACCAGCACCGCGTCGCGCGCGACCAAGGCCGTCTGGACGATGCACATGAGCAACAACACCAGGAACGGCATGAGCAGGGCCAGCTCGACGGTGGCCTGCCCGCGTTCATCCGCGGCGCGCCGGCACCTGATCAGGAGATGGCCTTGGTCAGGTAATTGAAGACCGCGTCGAGCAGGCGGCCGATCTTGCCAGTGCTGGTCGCCCAAGCGGTGACGGCCGCCACCAGCAATGCGATGGCACCGGTGAGCAAGGCGTACTCGGCCGTGGTCTGCCCGGCCTCGCCGGTGTCACCAGTCTGATTGGTCTGACCGGTGACACCGGTCACGACGGCATCAAGCCGGTGCGTGCGGCGTACCGGCGTGTGAGCGCTCCGGGGAAGGGTGGTCGTGGGTTCGGACATCTGGGCTCCTTGAAGTTCATGTCGTGGTCGGACGGCTGGATATGGGGGCGTGGGCGGCTGCGAGCGAGAGCGCGCAGGCCGGAGGTGCGGGCCGCTGGTACGAGCGAGAGCACGCGGGTCGGCGCTGCGGACTGGCGGTACGGGCCGGGCGGCATCTCAAACACCGAAAGCCGCGACGAGAACCGGCACGATGGCAACGAGCCCGAGCGCGGGCAGCACGCACAGCACAAGCGGGAACAGCAGCAGCACCGGCAGACGGCGCACCTTGCCTTCCAGACGGCGGACGGCTGCGGGCGGGCCGGGCGGCATCTCACGCGCCGAAGGCCGCGACGAGGACCGGCACGATGGCAACGAGCCCGAGTGCGGGCAGCACGCACAGCACGAGGGGGAACAGCAGCAGCACCGGCAGGCGGCGCACCTTGCCTTCCAGACGGCGGCGGCGGTCGTCGCGCAGCTCGCGCCCGAGACGCTCCAGCTCAGGCGCCAGCGGGATGCCGGTGCGCAACGACCCCGTGACCGCGGCAGCGAAGGCGCGGGCCCGCGGGCCGCACATGCGCCCGAATTCGTCGAGGGCCTCGTCGAGCGGGCGCTGTGGCGCGGCCAATGCCCCCAGCAGGCGTCCGGCTCCGCTCGCCGCATCGAGATGGCTCACGGCGAGCTGCAGCGAAGCGCTGATCGACAGCCCCGACGTGAGGGCCACGTTCATCACGTCGACGATGGCTCCGAGGTCGGCGACGACATGATCCGGACGCGGGATGTCGCCGCGGCGCGTCCACGCCGCACGGCGGGGGGCTGCACGGCCGGCGGCAGCACGGCCAGCGGCAGCACGGCCAGCGGCAGCACGGCCAGCGGCAGCACGGCCGGGGGCTGCACGGCCGCCGGCAGCATCGCCACTGGTGCTGCGTGCATTGCTGGCAGGAAACTCGACGGGCACGAGCTGCAGCACACGGCGGCGGCCTGGATCGGGGCGGGTCACCGCACCGCCCCAGCACACGGCCGCAGCAGCCAGGCCACCGATGACGACCGGGTTCGACAGCACGACGCTGCCAAGTACTGGGCTGGAGGCGAGCGAACCCATCCATGCCGGACCGGCGGCCAACGTGCTCACCCATGCCGAACCGGCGGCCAGCGTGCTCACCCATGCCGGACCGGCGGCGAGGGAGCTCATCCATGCTCCGTCCGCCAGCGCTGCGAACAACCCGCCCGTCATCGCAGGGCCCGTGTCACTGCAGCGCGCATCCACCACACGCCCGCAAGCTCGAGTGTGAGCGCCGCGCCCACGCAGAACCAGCCCAACGGCGTGGAGGTGAGCACCCGTGCGGCGGCACCGCCCTCGGCCAGCAGCGCCAGCGCTATCACCCACGGCAGCGCCGCGACGACCCAGACCGACGCCCGGGCCTGCGCCGCGTGGACATGAGCCTCAGCCGCCATGTCGGCTCGCGCCCGCACGGCCACAGCCACATGATCGAAGAGCTGCGGCTGCGCGCCCACCCGTTCTGAGGCCAGCGTGACCGCCGTGGAGAGCAATGCGGCCTCCGATGTCTGCTCGCTGGCCGCCCATCGCTGCACGGCGCGGCTCAGCGTGACTCCCCGCTCGTGCTCGGCGGAGATCTGCTCCAGCGGCGCCGACATAGGCCCATCGGCGGCAGCCCGCAGCGCCTGCAGCATCGTGTCGCCGCCGCCCAGCCGGCGCGACACCCCAGCGCAGTAGTCGCCGAGGTATGCCGAGCGGGCGGCGACCGCCATCCGCTCGCGTCGCCGGTCTCGTCGCACCCGCAACCAGCCGCGTGCCGCGGGCGAGGTGACGGCACCCACGCAGGCCAGCAGCACGCTGAGACTCAGCACGTGGCCTCAACACATCCAGCCGCTTCTTCCAACGAACCGTCATCGCGCACGTCGTAGATGGCGGCAACGGTCCTGCGGCCGCCCACGCCGCGGCTCATGTGGACGAGTCCGTCCAGGACCGACGCGATATGGGCGCCGACATCGCCCACTGCGCCGCCGGCCCGGGCGAGCTGCTCGAATCGCCACAGCGCATGCGCGGGATCATCGGCGTGCAGCGTCGACAGCGAGCCGCGATGGCCCGTCGTCAGCGCCTGCAGCAGCGCCGCCGCCTCGGGGCCCCGTACCTCGCCGACCACCAGGCGATCTGGCCGCATCCGCAGTGCCGCCGCCACCAGCTCGGCCATCGTCACCCCGCCGACCCCGTCGACGTTGGGCGGCTGGCCCTCCAGGCGGGCAGTCCCGACGCCGAGCCGGGGCAGCTCCGCGGCCTCCTCGACCACCACCAGCCGTTCCCGCTCGGCGACCGTGGCCAGCAGGCTCGCCAGCAACGACGTCTTGCCGGTGCTGGTGGGGCCGAAGACCATCACGTTGGCTCGTGCAGCGATGAGCTGATCGAGCTGCGCGGCGACCCGTGGGCCGGCGAGCGCGTCGAGGCGGCGGACGCCGGCAGGAAAGCGGCGCAGCGTGATGTACGGGCCGTCCACCGCAACCGGCGGCACCGCGATGTGACAGCGGGTGCGGTCGTCGAGCCGAACGTCCACCATCGGCAGGCGACGGTCGACCCGCCGACCCGTCGGGCCCAGCAGGTACTCGACGAGGCGGTGCACTTCGGCTGCGCTGATCCGGCCCGCCGTCGACAGGCAGCCCCGCCGCTCCACCACGATCGGCCCCGGGCCGTTGATCATCACCTCGGTCACCTCGTCATCGGTCCAGATCTCGGCCAGCGGGCCGATGCCGGCGAGGCGAGCGAGCACCTCGGACACCAGATCGGCTGCGTGACTGCGCTCGAGCAGCGGGGCCGCGGTGTCAACAGCGTCGGCAACCTCGCGGGGCTGCGGAGCCGGGGTCGGCAGGAACCGCTCGTGGATCTCCTCCACGAATGCTGTGCTCGGGTGTGGGAGGCCAGACGGATCCCTGCTCGATGGCGTCCGGCTGGCCGGGTGGCGAGCGACAGCACGTGCCATGCGGTTCACAGGAACGCATCCAGCGAGCGCGCCGATTTCGCACAGCGGTCCAGCAGCAGGCCCGCATCCGCCCAGCGGGAGATCGAGCGGTCGACGGCCACGACCGCATCGGCATGGCGCCCCAGCGCAGCCTCGATGTCGGCAAGTCCGAGGGCGCGCTGGGTATCGGTCAGCACAATCACGTCGTCGACCTCTGCCACGACGTCGCGCGCGCGATGCAGCGCCTGGTAGCAGCAGGTCATGGTGAGCAGGCGCCGCACCCGCGGCCCCGCCACCCGCTCCAGGGCTCGGCGGCCGCGCCCCGCGTCGATGATGTTGACGCGCGGCTTGCCCCCGAGCAGAGACCACAGCGTGCCGAGCCGGGCGTCGTCGACATCGCCGCTGCCGCGCGGCAGCAGGCTGATGCCCGGCGCCACATCGACCGCCAGCGCGGATACCGCACCCAGCGACAATTCCTCCGCTGCGGTCCACTCCGCGATTCCCGGCAGATCGGGCGCTGTCCCCAGCACCACACCGAAGTCGCCGGTCAGATCGACGAGGACCACATCGCGGCCGGCCCGCTTGGCGCTGCTCGCAGCGAGCAGTGCCGTCACGGTGTTGCCGACGCCGCCCTTAGCGCCCACATAGGCATAGATCATGGTTGCTCCCAATTACATGACAACAGATGAAATTCATCGTGAGCAGTGACCTTGGCCGATGCGGCGGGGCGCGATCAACTTGTTTTCTGGCGACCTCGGGCCGCCTCGACCGCTGGCGCGGCCCGCCACGGTGGGCAAAGATGGCCGGCGGAGGTGTCTGAGCGCCTGGTGGGCTCCCCCGCCTTCAAAGCGGGCGGGACGGGTGATCCCCGTCCGGCGGGTTCGATTCCCGTCCACCTCCGCCAATCCATGCCGACTGACGGCAACCGTCAGTCGCCGAATTGCGCGCGCTGTTGGGAAGATGTGCGCCTAGCATTCGCTGTGCCGATGGCCCCCGTCATCTTGCGCAGTCATCCCACACAGTCATCCCGCACAGAGGACGATGCACCATGAAAAAGCTGTTGCTCGCCGTGATCGTCGGCGCTCTGATCGTGATCGTGGTTCGACGCCTGACCGACGCCTAACGCTTAGACCGAGAGCAGATCCCGAGCACCGGTGTCGGTGCTGGGATGGCGCAGCTTGGACATCGCCCGCGCCTCGATCTGTCGGATGCGCTCGCGGGTGAGCTGGAAGTGCTCGCCCACCTCCTCGAGCGTGCGGGGCTCGCCGCGGTCAAGGCCGTAGCGCAGCTTGAGGATCTCGCGCTCGCGCTCGTCGAGCGGCGACAGCAGCCGCACGATCTCGCTGGGCAGCAACGTGGTGGCTGCCACCTCGAACGGCGACTCCGCGGCACGGTCTTCGACGACGTCGCCCAGCTCGGCATCGCTGTCTTCGCGCAGCGGCTCAGACAGCGACAGCGGCTCGGCAGCGAACCGCAGCGCCTCGGTGACCTTCTGCTCGGGCATGTCGACTTCGATCGCCAGCTCGCCCAGCGTGGCGGGGCGACCGTACTTCAGCTCGAGCCGCGAGCGGGCCTTCTGCAGGCGAGCCAGCGTGTCGCCCGCATGCACCGGCAGCCGGATGGTGCGCCCGGTGTTGGCAATGCCACGGGTGATCGCCTGGCGGATCCACCACGTCGCATACGTGGAGAACTTGAAACCCTTGCGCCAGTCGAACTTCTCGACGGCGTGCATCAGGCCCAAGTTGCCTTCCTGGATGAGGTCGAGCAGCGGCAAGCCTGAAGCCTGGTACTTCTTCGCGATCGACACGACGAGCCGCAGGTTCGACTGCACGAACGTGCGCTCGGCACGGGCACCCTGCTGCTGGGTGCGCAGGAGGCGGCGGCGCTGCGGGCCCGAGACGCCCTTGTCCTTCTCGAGCGTCTCCTTGGCAGAGATGCCCTTTTCGATCTGCTGGGCGAGCCGGACTTCGTCGTCCTTGTTCAGCAGGGGGTACTGGCCGATGTCGGTCAGGTACAGGCGGACGAGATCTTCCTCGTCACGTTCGACCCTCTCTTTGGCCACCGCTCCACCTCGCTGGTTGTCCCCCGACTGCTTCTGCAACCGGTGGTTGCTTTCGCTCCCCCCGGTTTCGGGTGAGCGTACCTATGACTCGTGCCGTTGCCTCCGCGCGCTGCTCGCGCGTCGCCCTCTTCGGGGTGTGCGTTCACCCCCGTGGTGGGTGTGAGGGGTGGGCGTAGGGTTTTTTCTTGTGGCGGTCTTGCTTGTGGGGTTGGCGCAGCTGAATCTGCGGCTGGGGGATCTTGACGGGAATGCCTCGATGGTCATGGACGCCTATGACGAGGCCGTCGGGCTCGGTGCTGAGGTGGTGGTGTTCAGCGAGCTGACCGTCACTGGGTATCCGCCTGAGGACTTGTTGCTGAAGCCTGCGTTCGTGGCGGGAGCTGGCTTGGCGCTGGAGCGGATTGCTCGCCACACCGGGTCAGTGCCTGCTGTGGTGGGGTTTCCTGAGGACACCGGGCTGGGTGGGCCGGTGCGGTTGTGGAACTCGGTGGCGATGTGCTGGGACGGCGCGGTGCGCGGGGTGTACCGCAAGCATCTGCTGCCGAACTACGCCGTATTCGACGAGCAGCGCTACTTCGTGCCTGGGACCGAGGCGGGGCCGCTGCTGAAGGTCGGCGGTGTGCAGGTGGGTGTCTCGGTGTGCGAGGACTTGTGGGGGCCGCCCCGCACCGCCGACGCCGCGGCACCCGACGGCGATCTCGGGGCTGGACTTGGCGGTGACGACGACACCAGCCCCGTGCTGACCCAGGTGGGGATGGGCGCACAGCTCGTGGTGGTGGTCAACGGGTCGCCGTACCGGCGCGGCAAGCAGGCCGACCGGGAGGCGGTCGCACGGGCGCGGGCGGCGACGCTCGGGGTCCCGGTCGTCTACGTCAACCAGGTGGGTGGCCAAGACGAACTGGTCTTCGACGGCAGCTCGTTCGTCACCGACGCGGGCGGCAGCGTGGTGTGCCGGCTGCCTGCCTTCCGCGAACACATCGCCGTCTGCGACGTGCCGCTGCGCAGTGAAGAGATCTCTGCATCGGAACTCGGCGACGACCGCAGCGGGCACCGCCGCAGAGCCGAGCTGCGCGCCGGCGACGGCACCGCTTCGCTCGATGCGCCCTCGGGTGCCATCGCACCGGCTGCGGCCACCCAGCGAGAGTCGATCGCCCCGCCACTGGAACCGTTGGAAGAGGTCTGGCAGGCGCTGGTGGTTGCGACACGCGACTACGTCGGAAAGAACGGCTTCACCGACGTGGCCGTCGGACTCTCGGGCGGCATCGACTCGAGTGCCGTGGCGGCCATTGCCGCCGACGCCCTCGGACCCGAACATGTCCACGGCGTCTCCATGCCGTCGCGCTATTCCAGCGAGGGCTCACGCACCGACGCCGCCCAGCTCGCCGCGAACCTCGGCATCGACTTCCACACGGTGCAGATCGAGCCAGCGCACGCAGCTTTGGCTGGGATGCTCGAAGAGGCTGCCGACACTGGCCCGGCTGCTGGCGGCATCGGCGCGGTCGGTGACTCAGCCGGCGGCGCTGACGACGACGGCTCGTCCGACGCCGACTCGCTCGACGACACCGCCGCCGCCGATCTCACCGATCAGAACCTCCAGAGCCGCATCCGCGGTGTGCTGCTCATGGCGCTGTCGAACCGGTTCGGCTGGCTGGTGCTGACCACTGGCAACAAGACCGAGACATCCGTCGGCTACTCGACGCTGTACGGCGACACCGCCGGCGCGTACGCGGTCATTCGCGACGTGCCCAAACTGCTCGTGTACGAGTTGTGCGAATGGCGCAACCGCCAGGGTGACGGCGAGCGCATCCCGCGGGCCTGCATCGACAAGCCGCCCTCAGCGGAGCTGCGGCCCGACCAGCGCGACGACCAGAGCCTGCCGCCCTACGAACTGCTGGACCCGCTGGTGGAGGCCTACGTGGAAGGCGATCTCAGCGCAGCCGAGATGCTCGAACAGCCCGTAATGCTCGAACAACTCAGTGCCGATCCCGAGGTCGTGCACCGTGTCACGAGACTCATCGACATCGCCGAGTACAAGCGCCGTCAGTCGCCGCCCGGGCCTCGCATCACTGCGAAGAGCTTCGGCAAGGATCGGCGCATGCCGATCACGAACTTCTACCGCTGAGCGCGCGCCCGCGGTTGGCCGGGGGCTGGGTTAGGCTAGGGCTTCGCCGATGGTCTGGCTGAGCAGGGCGGTGACCACGTAGGGATCGGCGTTGGCGTTCGGCCGGCGATCCTCGATGTAGCCCTTGCCGTCCTGGGCGACCTGCCAGGGGATGCGCACCGAGGCACCACGGTCGGACACGCCGTAGCTGAACGTGTCGTACCGCTCGGTCTCGTGCTCGCCGGTGAGGCGCAGCTCGATGCCGTGGCCGTAGCCGACGATGTGCTCCTCGGGCTTGCCCGGCGCACCCAGCGACTCGGCCGCCTTCACGACGGCGTCGTAGTTCTCGCGCATGGCCTTGGTGGACACGTTGGTGTGCATGCCCGCACCGTTCCAGTCGCCCTGCATGGGCTTGGCCGCCAGGCTGACCTCGATCTCGTGATCCTCGCCGGCGCGGTACAGCAGGTAGCGAGCCAGCCAGATCTCATCGCCGACGGTGAGTGCGTCGACGGGACCAATCTGGAACTCCCACTGACCGGGCATGACCTCGGCGTTGGTGCCCGAGATGTTCAGGCCCGCCTCGATGCACCAGGTGGTGTGCTGCTCGACTACGTCACGGCCGTGAATGCGCAGCGCGCCCACGCCGCAGTAATACGGACCCTGGGGGCCGGGGAAGCCGTTGGGCGGGAAGCCCGAGGGCCACTTCGTGACCGGGTCGAGCATGGTGTACTCCTGCTCGAGGCCGAACCAGAAGTCCTGATCGCCGTACTTGTCGAGGATCGCCCGCAGCTTGGCCCGCATGTTGGTGGGGTGCGGCTCCATCGTCTCGGGCAGGAAGGTCTCGCACATCACCATGATGTCGTTGCCGCCCCGCAGCGGATCAGGGCAGGTGTAAACCGGCTGCAGCACGACGTCGGAGTCGCTGCCTTCGGCCTGGTTGGTGCTCGAGCCGTCGAAGCCCCAGATGCCCGGCTCATCGCCGTCGGCGAGAACCCTCGTCTTGGAACGCACTTCGGCCGTGGGCTCGGTGCCGTCGGTCCAGATGTACTCAGCCCGGTAAGTCACTGCATGCTCCTTCGCTGCATCGCATGTAAATCGGGTGCGGATCGGGTCAGGTAAGCAGTCCTGCGAACCCGCGCGCAGCGGGACCGGATGGCGGCTGACACCAATATCCGTGGGCACGATACAAACGACCCAGGGTTTCGGGGCGATTGCCCAATTGTGAACAGCGCGTGAAGCTCGCTCAGACTCCTAGCTCGGGCCCCCCAGCACCGCCGACAATGGGGGCTCAGCCGAAGGGGCGAGACCAGTCCCACCGCGCAGAACAGCCAAATCGCGAGCCCGACCAGAAGGGGCAGGCCACTGTGACGATCCCCAATGCAACGAGCCCGGGACGCGAACGACCCCAAGACTTCGTGCTGCGCCGCGTCACCGAACGCGGCGTGCGCCTGGTTCGCCTGTGGTTCACCGACGTGGCGGGTCAGCTCAAGTCGTTCGCCATCTCACCCGCAGAACTCGAGACAGCCTTCGAGCAAGGCATGGTCTTCGACGGCTCGTCCATCGAGGGCTTCGGCCGCGTCGCCGAGGCCGACATGGTGGCCCTGCCCGACCCCGAGACGTTCGAATTGATGCCTGCGCGCAACGGCGGCGTCAGCGACGAGATCTCCGCCCGCATGTTCTGCGACATCACCGGGGCCGACGGCGTCCCGTTCGACGGCGATCCCCGCGGTGTGCTGCGTCGGGTTATGGACCGTGCACGCGACGCGGGCTACACCTTCTATGTCGCGCCCGAGATGGAGTACTTCTTGTTCGAGCCCGAACGGGCGGACGGGCGGCCGGTGCCGCTCGACGCCGGCAGCTACTTCGACCTGACCACCGCCGACATTGCCTCCGACATCCGGCACCGCACGCTGAGCGCGCTCGAGACGATGGGCATACCGGTCGAGTACTCCTTCCACGAAGACGCACCGTCCCAGCACGAGATCGACTTGCGCTACGCCGATGCACTCACCATGTCCGACAGCGTGATGACGTTCCGGCTGCTGGTGCGCGAGATCGCTTTCGAGCACGGCGTGCACGCCACCTTCATGCCCAAGCCGCTCGCCGGCGTGCAGGGCTCAGGGATGCACACCCACATGTCGCTGTTCCGCGACGGGCGCAACGCCTTCAGCGACCCCGACTCGACCGACGGGCTGTCCGACGTGGCGCGGGGCTTCGTGGCCGGACTGCTTAACCACGCCCGGGAGATCACCGCGGTCACCAACCAGCTCGTCAACAGCTACAAGCGGCTGATTGCCGGGTACGAAGCGCCGGTGGCGATCTCGTGGGCGCGCAGCAACCGTGCAGCGCTCATCCGGGTGCCGCCGACACGCAACGAATCCACCGAAGCGACGCGGGTCGAGTACCGAGCGCCAGACCCCGCGTGCAACCCGTACCTCGCGTTCGCCGTCATCCTGGCCGCCGGGCTGAAGGGGATCACCGAGGGCTACGAGCTGCCGCCTGAGACTCCCCCGTCCATCACCGGCTACAGCGACCACGGCGGGCCGGCCTACGGGCATAATCTGCCCGCCTCGCTCGACGAAGCCCTCGACGAGATGGAAGGCAGCGCGCTCGTGGCCGAGACGCTCGGTCAGCACCTGTTCCGCTGGTTCCTGCGCAACAAACGGCGAGAATGGGCGGCCTACCAGTCGCAAGTGACCCAATTCGAACTGGACAACTATTTCGCTGCCGTGTGAAGTTGTGATCATGTACGCCGTCCATCCCGCCGCCGCCAGTGCTGAGCTGGCGCAGTTCTTGGATCTCGGCGGCTACGCCTGGAAGCCGGTGGCCAGCGCTGCTGATGTGACTGCGGGCGCGCCGCCCGAGGGCTGGGCCGGGGCGATCATCCGGCTCGACAGCGGCGGCGGGAACGACTCAGGCGGCTCGGGCGGCACCGACGTCGCTTGGGCGGTGGCGCGGGCGCTGCGCGAGAACGCAGCCGCCACACTGCCGGTGCTGGTGCTGGTGCGCGGCAACGCGCTCGACGAGCTGACGATGCGCGACGAGCTGTTCGACGATTTCTGCTTGGACCCGTTCCATCCCCGCGAGCTCGAGGCCCGCCTGGCGCATCTGGCGGCCGCATCCAACGGCGGGTCCACCGAGATCATCGACTACGGGCCGCTGCGCATCAACCTCGACACCTACGAGGCAGTGGTGGACGAGCGCCCGCTCGACCTCACCTACATGGAGTACGAGCTGCTGCGCTTCCTGGCGTCACAGCCTGGGCGGGTTTTCACGCGCGAGGCGTTGCTGAACCAGGTGTGGGGGTACGAGTACTACGGGGGGGCGCGGACCGTGGACGTCCATGTCCGGCGGTTGCGGGCGAAGCTGGGTGAGGAGAATGCTGACCTGATCCAGACTGTTCGGTCTGTTGGGTACCGCTTGGGGACTTATCGCTGGCGCTAGCTGTCATCTTGCGCCCGGGGCACGCCGTGGGGCTGCCGGCTGGGCGACAGCGCAGCGCCGCCCGTTGCGAGCGCCGTTGTTTTGGCGCTGCGAAATACGCCCATCCGGCAGCCCCACGTCGCACCCCTTGTTTGGGTGTGCCTTCACCCATTGGGGGGTTACGTCAGACGTTGGTTTCTAGGAGGGAACTGCCTTGGTGGCGGTCTTCGGCGTCTTCGTGTAGGAGCTTTCCTAGGGCTGCTGCTACTGCTGCCAGGGAGATCGTGATGATGAAGGGGCTCAGCAGGAGCACGATCACTATGGCTATGGCGCCGAACACGGTTTGAGCGTACTTCGCTGCTACTCGGGGAGGTGGGCGATGGCTTCTATCTCTACTTCGGCGCCCAGGGGGAGGGCAGCCACGCCGATCGCGCTTCTGGCTGGGCGGTGGTTGCCGAAGGCTTCTGCGTAGATCGAGTTGATCAGCGAGAAGTTGGAGATGTCGGTCATGAAGACCAGACACTTGACGACGTCGTCGAGCGTGCCTCCGGCTTCTTCCAGGGCTTCTACGACGTTGGCGAGCACCGCTCGGGCCTGCGCTTCGACGCCTTCGACGAGCGCGCCGTCTGCGAGGCCGATCTGGCCCGAGACGAACACGAAATCGCCGGCTCGGTACCACTTCGAATAGTGGGCGACGGGTGCAGCCATGGGGTGCTCTCCTGCGCTTGGGGGCTCAGCTGATGCTGCCGGCGTTGGACGTGATGTGGTCGAGTGTGATGAAGATCGCGAGGCGCCGCTGGCGGGCCATCACCCGGTCGTACTCGTCCCAGTCTTCGTGGGCGCCGCCGGCCGAGCGGAACACCTCGCGAAGCAGCTCGGGCAGGTTGTCGTTGTCGAAACCGTCCGCGGGATCGTCGAGGCCGATGAGCTGGGCGTTGCCGTGGACGGCGACCCAGTCCCAGCGGTGGCGGAACGCGATTGCCGCACGCGGGTCGTCACGGAGCAGGCGTGCCTTGCGGACATTGGCTCGCACGACGCATGCCACGCTGGTCTCGCCGGTCACGGGATTGTCCATCACCCCCGCGTTGATGATCGACACGTGCGGGCTTCCGCTGCTGTCGAGGCAGACAAAGCTGCACAGTCCGTCTTCTGCGGCTACAAGGCGCCGCAGCTTGTCAATTGCTGGTTCAGCCATCGCTCGGTGACGCTAGCGCGATGACCGGCTTCCCCCAGTGGGGAGTTGGGGTGGAGTGCCTTGGCTGAGCCAGGTGGCTGCTGCTACTGCTGCGAAGACTGCTTCTCCGGCTTGGACTGGTGGGTGTTGGGAGGGTTCGATCTCGACTTCTATGTGGGGGGTTTCGGCGGAGCGGGCTATGCCGAAGCTGCGGATCGTCAGGTCTTGTATCTCGCCTTCGGCGTCGACCGACAGGGATTCCGATGTGACCCAGCTCCAGGCCATATGGCTGGCGCCGATGACGTAGCTGCGCAGCGTTACCTCGTCGAGTGGGTCGCCCGCGTCGATGTGCACCTTGATGCCGTCCGGGCTGACGGTGGCGCGGGCCGCGGCGCCGTCGGGTGAGGTGACGTCGACTGTGGCGGTGGATTCGACGAGCGGGTCGGCGGCTTGGCGGCGGTTGAGCGCGGCGGCGAGCATCTGGGCTTCTGCCCAGGGTGCGGCGCGTAGGGCGGTAGATGTGGGCGGGCCGGGTAGGTCGACTTCGACTATGTCAGCGTTGGGCAGTACTGCTTGCAGCACTTCTGCTGCTCCTGGGGTTCGGGCGATGCGGATGATGCCGGTGCCATCGGCGTGCAGGCCTGCGGCCAGCGGGGGGCGTTTGGGGCCTCGCCTTACGGCGTCTTCTCGTGACCACAGCACACGGACTGGTTGGCCGAGCTCTTCGGCCAGATGTCTCGCTTCGTCGCGGACCGGTGACTCAGCCTTGCCGCCGAACGCTCCTCCGTTGGCCAACGGGTCCGACGGCTCGCCGTCGGGTACGCACCAGGCGGCGTCGGTTTCGAGGTAGCCGGGTTCGGTCCAGCATGTGGCCAGGCGAACATCCCACTGGGTGCCCGGCGGTGGCTCGGGGATGTCGATCGGCGGGGCCGGCTCGAGCGTGGTGCGGCGGCCTTGCACCTTGCCGGCTTGTTGGCGGGCTTGGGCCAAGGTTTCGGCGGCGTGCCATTCGCCGGCTGGGCCGGCGACGGCGGTGAGCGTGCCGTTGGGTGCGCCGTCGGCTCCGAAATCGATGTCGCCGAGCACACTTGCGGGCACTGACTGTTGGGGTCCGCCGGTCTCGATGCTGGCGCGGCGTGCTGCCGCTTCGGGGTCGCGCTCGGGGACTTCGGCGGACGACACCGTTGCCGGGGCAGCGGTGGCGCGGTGACGCTCGGGTGGGTCGCTCGCTCGTGCGGTGAGTGCCGCTGCGGTGTGGGCGGCCGCTTCGCGGATCGTCTGCCAACCGGTGCAGCGGCAGAGGTGTGCCGCGAGTGCTCTGTCGACCGTGGTTCGGTCTGACAAGTCGGCTCCACGGCGCTCGTGGCCGACGAAGCGGCAGACAATTCCCGGCGTGCAGAAACCGCACTGGGTGGCGCCGCATGCCAGAAAGGCCTCGGACCAGCGTTGTTGCTCGTCGGGGCTCAATCCGGCGGCGGTGGTGATCCGGCGGCCCGCTACCCGTCTTGCCGGTGTGACGCAGGCCACGCGGGGCTCGTCGTCGACCAGCACCGTGCAGCAGCCGCACTGCCCTTGGGGGCTGCAGCCGTCGAGCACCGCTTCGATGCCGACGCGGTCGCGCAGCACGCCGAGCAGGGTGTCGCCGTCTTCGGGCACCTCGACGGCGCGGCCGTCGACGTCAAAACGGAGAGTGGAGGCCTGCAAGTCGCCAGCCGAGCCCGCGCCAAGCGGCGGGCTCAGGCTGAGGTCGGGACCAGTGCGGCTCAGCTGAACGAGTTGCCGCAGCCGCAGGTGCGCTGCGCGTTGGGATTGTCGATGGCGAAGCCTGATCCCATCAAGCCGTCGGTGAAGTCGAGCGTGGCGCCTTCGAGCAACTGGGCGCTCATCGGATCTGACACGACCTTGATGTCGCCGTAGGCCTTCGACATGTCGTCGTTGGCCACTTCGGAATCGAAGAACATCTCGTAGCTGAAGCCCGAGCAGCCACCCGGGCGCACTGCGACCCGCAGTGCCAGTTCCTGCTCGCCTCCAGCCTCGGACAACTCCTCGGCGATGAGCTCGTGGACCTTGTCAGCGGCGGTATCGGTGAGGGTGATCACAACAGCGACTCCCGAATCAGTCCCAGTGGGCGAATGTTCCGTGACCGATGCTAGTGCCACAACACGCGATTGCACAGGTCGGCTCAGCAAAGTGTGCTGCCCGCTGACCGCCGCACCCGGGCTGGCGCAGCTCCCGACCGGTGGGCCTGCGCACGACGCCATTACCCTGCGCCCCGTGAGCGCGTCCACCGATGCCCCCGCCAATGACGAGGCGATGATCTCGATCCTGCGCGGCGTCATGGACCCTGAACTGGGCGACAACATCGTCGATTTGGGCATGGTGCGCAACGCCTACCGCGAAGGCACCACCGGGCACGTGACCGTGGCCTTGACCACCGCCGGCTGCCCGCTGCGCGCCACCATCAAGCGCGACTGCGAGACGCGGGTCGCCGGTCTGGCAGGCATCGAGCAGGTGCGGCTGCACTGGGACGAGCTGAACGCTGCAGAGAAGGCCCGGGTGATGGAGCGTGCCCGCCGCACCGCGCGCGACAACGCTGCGCCGACGCAGGTCCACGCCAGCACCCGCGTGCTGGCAGTGGCCTCAGGCAAGGGCGGCGTGGGCAAATCGTCGGTGACCGTGAATCTGGCGACAGCGCTGGCCGCGCGCGGCTTCGTCGTGGGCGTGCTGGACGCAGACATCTGGGGATTCAGCATTCCCCGGATGCTCGGCTTGGAAGGTCGCCTCGGCGCCCGGCCTCCCGGCGAGGGCGAGGAGCGGGGCAAGATCGTGCCCGACGAGCTCGCTGCCGGCGACGGCCTGCTGAAGGTCGTGTCGACCGGACTGCTGGTGGAGACCGAGGAAACCGCCCTGATGTGGCGGGGACTCATGCTCGCCAAGGCCGTCGAGCAGTTCCTGCACGACGTGGACTGGGGCGAGATGGACTACCTGCTCATCGACATGCCCCCCGGCACCGGCGACGTGCAGATGGCGCTCGCCCGGCTGCTGCCCCAGGCCGAGATGCTGGTGGTGACCACCCCGGCGCTCAGCGCCCAGAAGGTGGCGGTGCGCGTGGCTGACATGGCGCGCCGCAGCCATATGCCGATCGTGGGCGTCGTGGAGAACATGGGTCCATTCGAGGCGCCCGACGGGCAGCGCTGGTCGTTCTTCGGCGAGGGCGGCGGGGAGCGTTTGGCCACCAACCTCGGTGTGCCGCTGCTGGGCTCGGTCCCGCTGGAACCTGCGGTGTCTGCTGGTGGTGATGCTGGCGAGCCGGTTACTGGTGGTGGAGCAGGTGGGGCTGCTGCTGTGGTGTTCGAGCGGATCACCGAGCTGCTGGTTTCTGAGTTCTGCCCGCCTGTGGATATGGGGACTTGTACTGCTCGGATGGATGGGCCTGTTCCTGTGACGTTTGTTGGTCGTCGATAGCGCTCTCCTTGGTAACGCGCGCCCGGAGTGCGGTGGCATCACCGCCTGGGCGACAGCGCAGCGCCGCCCGTAACGCTTGCCGTCGTTTTGGCGCTGCGAAATACGCCCAGTCGGCGACGCCACCGCACTCCTTGGCCTTCTGTGGCTTCCTGCCAGCGCGTGGCCGGGGACACCGAGTCTTGGCGGTGCGCAATACACCCGGTCGGTGGCGGCGTGGTCCTTGGCTTGTTGTGCTTTTGCTACTGGAGGCTGCCTGAGGGTGGGGGGTTTGCTATTGCCTCTTCGAAGCCGTTGTCGCCGGGCATGAGCGTCACGGCCTCTCCGTCGGGGCTGATCGCTATTGCTGGGAGTATGGCTGGGATGTCCTCTAGGCGGTCGGCCCAGGTCATGAGGTCGGCGACGGTGTCGACTTCGAGCAGCGGCTCGAGGTTCTTGAGGGTGGGGAAGATCATCATGAACTTGCCCTCGGCGTGCTGGGCGAACGCATCGGCCGGGCGAATCCAGGTGCTCTCGACCGTCTCGCTGCCGTCGTGCAGCGGCTCTTGGCCGTCGGGCGCATGGGCGATGAAGAAACAGGTGTCGAAGCGGCGTGTCGGGCCGACCGGCGTGATCCAATGGCTCACGAAGCGCAGTTCGTCCAGCTCGAGCACGAGGCCCTCGTCTTCGCACATCTGCGCCAGCCGCAGTTCGCCGCTGTGGACTTGCCGGCGCAGCGCCTCGAATCGCGATGCCGTTCCGAGGTCATCGAAGGAGACGTGATCGTTGCCGTTGCGGGCCAGCAGGACACCCGCTTCCTCGAAGCACTCCCGGACTGCGGCCACCCAGAACGCGAGACCTCCATGATCGACGCCGATCAATGCGGAGGCGGTTGCATCGTCGAGTCCGAAGCAGACTGCCTCCAAGCCCGGGTCGTCTCGGTCCTCCGCGTCGACGGCACCGCCGGGGAAGACGAACTGGCCGGGGACGAATTCGCTGCGTGGGTTGCGGCGCAGCATGAACACCTCGAGGCCGTCGGCGCCGTCTCGGACCAGCATCACGGTGGCTGCCAGGCGCATCGGAATGTCAGCCGTCATGGCGGAATCTGTCACGTCGGCTCCTGTCGTCGGACACGCCTTGGCGACGCTACTTGGGGCACTTTGGCTGCGCCCGTGGTCGCGCCCTTAGTCGCGCCCGGAGTGCGGTGGCATCACCGCCTGGGCGACAGCGCAGCGCCGCCCGTTGCGAGTGCCGTCGCTCTGGCGCTGCGAAATACGCCCAGTCGGCGACGCCACCGCACTCCTCGGTCTTCTGCGCCTTCCTGCTAGGGGCTGGCGCGGTGGCGATTGTCTTGGCGCTGCGAAATACGCCCAGTCGGCGACGCCACCGCACTCCTCGGTCTTCTGTGCCTTCCTGCTAGGGGTTCGCGGGGTGGCGGTAGTGTCCGGGCGATGAGGCCGCCGTCGGTGAACGATCTGGCGCTTCGGATCGCGGACGTTGGTTTGCCGCATCCTTTGCTGGTCATTGCTGCCCGGGCGGCTATTGCGGCTGGGGATCCCGACTCGGCGGCCGATGAGGCGCACCGGCTGCGGCGGAACTTGCTGGGGCCGGCTGTCAACGCCACGGGCGTACTGCTGCACACGAATCTGGGTCGAGCTCCGCTCGGCCGTCATTACAGTCGGGCTCCGCTGGGGCTGGAAGCCGGCACCGACGGTCCGGTGCGGTTCAGCAATCTGGAATTCGACTTGGGGTCGGGGCGGCGGGGGTCGCGCACTTCGCATGCCTCGTTGCTGCTGGCGACGCTTACCGGTGCTGAAGCGGCCCTGGTCGTCAACAACTGCGCTGCTGCGGTGACGCTGGTGCTGGCGGCGCTGGCTCGTGACCGCGGGGTGGCCGTGTCTCGGGGCGAACTCGTGGAGATCGGGGGCGGTTTCCGGGTTCCTGAGGTAATGGAGCAGTCGGGCGCGCGGCTTGTGGAGGTGGGCACCACCAACCGCACCCGGGCTGGCGACTACCGAGCCGCCACCAAGCGTGACGACATCGCGCTGCTGCTGAAAGTGCATCCGTCCAACTACCGCATCACCGGCTTTACCGAGGAAGCTGCTGTGGCCGACCTTGCCAAGATCGGGCCGCCGGTGGTGTCAGATCTGGGATCGGGCCTGCTCGACGAGCGGTGCGCGTGGTTGGGGGCGCGGCCGGACTGGCTGGCCGGCGAGCCGGGTGCCCGCCAGACCCTCGCTGCGGGTGCTGCGCTGGTGACCTTCTCCGGCGACAAGCTGATGGGCGGACCTCAGGCCGGGATCATCTGCGGTCGGGCCGACTTGATCTCCCTCTGTGCTGCTCACCCGCTGATGCGGGCCTTCCGACCCGGGTCGCTGGTGCTGGATGCGTTGCAGTCGGTGGCGCTGGCCTACCTGCGGCGCGATGCCGATGCGATCCCCTTTTGGCGGATGGCCCAGGTGCCCGTCGACGAGCTGGACGAGCGCGCCGCGGCGCTCGGTGTCGGTCGGCCGGCGCGCACGAGCGCTCTGGCCGGCGCCGGGTCGTTGCCCGGCCAGGAGATCCCCTCTGCCGGTGTCGAGCTCGACGGCGACTACGCAGCGGCACTGCGGGCGAACGACCCGCCGGTTGTTGCCCGGGTCAACGAGCAGACCACCGTGATCGACCTGCGCACCGTCGACCCCGCCGACGATGCCGTGGTAACCGCGGCCGTCCGCCACGCGCTGAGCGAGTAGGCCACATCGCTGCACTCCGCGCAGGGCATGCTGGCGGCGTGCACATTGTTGGCACCGCAGGGCACGTGGATCACGGCAAGTCGACACTGGTGCGTGCGCTCACCGGCACCGATCCCGACCGGCTGGCAGAAGAGAAGGCGCGCGGGCTCACCATCGACCTCGGCTTCGCGTTCTGCACCTTGCCGTCGGGCCGTCAGGTCAGCTTCGTGGATGTCCCCGGCCACATCCGCTTCGTGAAGAACATGCTGGCCGGCGTGGGAGCAGTGGACGCCTCCCTGTTCGTCGTGGCAGCGCCGGAGGGCTGGAAGCCGCAGTCGGCCGAACACCTGGCGATCCTGGATCTGCTGGGCATCTCCCACGGCGTGGTGGTGCTCAGCCAGATCGGTCTCGTCGATGACGAACTGGCCGAGCTAGCCCGGCTGGACGTCGCCGAGCATGTCGAGGGCACGTTCCTCGCGCATGCACCGGTCGTCGCCACCGATGCGATCGACGGCACTGGGCTGGACGAACTGCGGGGCGCGCTCGACGACCTGTGCGCTGCCACGCCCACCGCCGCCGACCATGACCGGCCTCGCTTGTGGATTGACCGGTCGTTCGCTGCCACCGGCGCGGGCCGGATCGTGACCGGCACGCTCGCGGGCGGCAGTGTTGCGGCCAGCGACGAGCTGGTGACTGCACCAGGAGGCCGGGCGGCGCGGGTGCGTGCCATCCAGACCCAAGGCGCGGCAGTCGAGCGGATCGGTCCGGGTCACCGTGTCGCGCTCAATCTCACCGGTGTCGATGCCGACGATCTGGGACGCGGCATCGCTTTGGTGCGGCGCGACCAGTGGCACCACACCCGCAGCATCGACGTCGACCTGACGGTGCTCGCCACCCTCGGCAGTGATGTGACTCGGCGTGGCGCCTACGCCCTGTACCTCGGATCGGGCGAATGGCCGGTGCGGCTTCGGGTGCTGGGGCCCGAGCGCATCGCTCCCGGCCAGACCGGCTATGCCCGGCTGCACCTGCCGGTGGCGCTGCCGCTCGTGATGGGAGACCGCTTTGTGCTGCGCGACTTCGGCCGGGGGCAGACCGTCGGCGGCGGCTCCGTGCTGGATCCCGACCCGCAATTGCGGGCTTCGGTCGCCAAGCCCGACGCCCGCCTTGAACGCATGATCGCCGAGCGCGGATGGGTCGAAGCGGCCCAGCTCGAGCGGCTGACCGGCGAACGCCCCGAACCGGTGCTCGGCGACTGGGTGGCGCCGCCAGAACTGGCCGAGGCGCTGGTTGACGACCTTCGTGACCAGATCGAGCGTGCCGGACCGCTCGGTCTCGACCTAGCTGCGCTCGACGAACGGCAGCGGCTCGCGATGGACACGCTCGACGGCGTCGTGATCGAAACCGGCCGGGCTCGGCGCGCCGACGCAGCCGACGTTCTCGCCGACCATCCGGTCATCGCCGAGCTGGCGGCGTCGCCCTTCTCGCCGCCTGCGGTGAGCGGCGTCACCCAGCGCGAGCTCCTGGCGCTGCAAGCTCGCGGCGATCTCGTGCATGCAGACGGGATCTGGTTTGCGGCTTCCGCTGTCGAGGCGGCAGCCGTACGGATCGCGGGCCTGCTCGGTGCTCAGCCAGAGGGCGTCACCGTCGCGGAGATTCGCGAGGAACTCGGCACCACCCGGAAGTACGCGCTGCCGCTGGTGGGCCACCTGGACCGGACGGGCGTGACGCGGCGGCGGGGAGATCTACGCATCGCCGGACCAAGGCTGCCCGCAGTGTCCGATGGACGCAGCCCCTGAGGGATGTCACGGTATGGCTGAACCCGCGCTGGCGCGCTGGGGCGACAGACGGTGGGTACGGGACTGGCGTTGGGGCTGTTAGCTGGCCTCGGTGCGAAGGACCAGCATGTTGCGCCGCTCGATCTCGTTGCGTCCGCCCCAGATGCCATGCGCCTCGCCGACGTCCAGCGCATGATCGAGACAGTCGCTGACGACCGAGCACTGGCCGCAAATGGCCTTTGCCCGTGCCTCGCGCTCAGCCTTCTCGTCTCGCCGCTCCGTGCGGGGCGGCGGGAAGAATACCGCCGCCTGAGGTCCTCGACACGCTGCCCTGTCCTGCCATTCTTCGACCAGCAAAGCGCTCATATGTCCCCCTTGTCGCAGGGGACATTAGAACACGAAAAATCGCTTGACAAGAGGTAAACGAAACCTCATTCGGTTTTGGAAACCGTCGCATCCGTCCGTTTTTTCCTCATCTGGCGGTAGTCCACGGCCGCGCCTTCGAGCGGCTCCACCTCCAGCACGACCCCAATCAGGCCGCTGACACGCAACGGTTCGCCCGCTTGCAAGGGCGTGAGACGGTTCACCCTCGCCCGCCACCGGGCGCCATGGACTTCGACGGTTCCGTCGGGATCGATGTCGGTCACCGCGTGCCCCTCGACCCCGATCAGCCACGCCCGACCCACCGTGGCGGTGCCATAGCGGGTCCGCACCAGCGAAGGCAATCCCGACAGCACGTATACGGCGACGCCGACGAGCCCGACGAGCAAGGGAATCCAGCTCATCGAGTGCTGACCGAACAGCGTCAGCGACCCGGCAAGCACTGCCACGCCGCCCACCAGGGTCCAAAAGCGCGGCACACCCGTCTGAATGTCCACCGCGAAGGCCACGAAGCCGGCGATGAGCAGCGCCAGCGCCCACGGCCGGATGTCCAGCGTCCCCAGGCCGAACGCGGCAAGCAGCCCGCACGCCACTCCGACCAGTGCAGCGATGCCGATGCCGCCGGTGTAGAAGTCGAGCAGCAGCAGCGACAGCCCAGCGAGCAGCAGCAAATAGGCGACCGCAGGGCTGGCAGCGGTGTGGAACAGACCGTCGAGCAGCGGCAGCTTCACGAACGAGACCACCACATCGTCTGCGGGAGCCCGCCGGACTACGCCGTCGTCGCCGGTCACGTTCTGCCCGATCGGCGGCAGGTGGCCCTCGTCGGACATGGCGAACAGGAACTCGCCGATCACCGGTGCCGTGCTGTGGGTCAAACCTGCACCCATGGCGGTGTCGGCGTCGTAGAAGCGCACGGTCGAACCCGAATGAAGTCCATCGCCGTCGTGGCTGTGGACATCGCCGGTTCCGGTGCCGTGAGCATGAACGAGACCCTTGACCGCCGTGAAATCGCCGATGCGCCCTCCCGGAGCGATCGCGGCGAAGTCGGCCGAGGTGACCAAGTGAGCGGCGCCTCCCAGCGCCTGCGCTCCGCTGGGGCCGACCCAGACGCCTACCGGCAGGTGCGCGAGGCGCACGTTGTCTGCCAATTCGACCAGCTCGTCGTCGTCGAGCGTGGTGCCTGCACTGTCGATCTGGAGCACCACGCCGGTCGCATGGAGACCCGACGCGGAAACGAGCTGTCGCTTGATGTACGACGCCATGATCGGATCAATGAGCCCGCTGACTTCCACCACCACGATCATCCGTGGACGCTCTTCGCCGACAATCTGGGGGGTATCGGACTCGTGTGAGTGCTCGCCCGATTCATCGTGCGCAGACGCCGGAGCGGCAGCCAAGCCCATCACCGCACTCAGCAGCAGAATCAAGGCCCCCAGGCGTGCGAACCGGCGGCGGTGCTGACGTGCGTTCACCCAGGCTCCCTGGATCGGCGGCCGCCCGAACTCTAGAGGCGCGGCACGACGCCGGGCACCGCCGACCCCATTACGCTGCGCCATCGTGACCGACGTGCTGCTGGCCACCGATGCCGACTGGGTGGTCGAAGAGGTGGCCGCCGCGCTCTCCGATCCTGAGGTGACCTTCCGAGTGGTGCGATCAGGTCATGACGTCCGGGCAGCGGTGAAGGCGAGCACGCCTGACCTGGTGATCCTGGATTTCCAGATCGGCAACATGGGCGGCATGGCCACTTGCTTGGACCTGCGCCTCGAATCAGGCGTGGGCAGGCTGCCGCGGGTGCCCGTGCTGATGCTCGCCGATCGGGAGGCCGACATCTTCCTGGCCCGACGCTCGGAGGCGGATGCGTGGCTGGTCAAACCGCTCAATCCTCTGCTGCTGCGACGCACCGCGCAGGAACTGTTGCAGCGCGACGCCGCGAGCACCCCGTGAGCGATCTCGTCGCCCGGTAGCGCCCGCGCTGGCAGGACCGGTAACTTCACCGGAGCGATTCGCTTGTGGCGGTCGCAAACGGGCAGTGGCGCAGGTTGGTAGCGCGCTTCGTTCGGGACGAAGAGGTCGTGGGTTCAAATCCCGCCTGCCCGACTGGTTTTTGCGAGCGCAAGGCTTCGCCGCGCTCGCGACATTAGAAGGGCCAAAAGGCTCCGGTCTTGACCGCTGATTCTGCGAGGTGGCGGCGTGGCGGATGGTGACGCGAGTGCGACTGCTGCTCGGGTGGGGTTTGTTGGGCTTGGGAATGTTGGGGGGAAGCTGGCTTCTTCTTTGCTTCGCAATGGGTTTGAGCTGGTTGTTCGTGATTTGGATCGGGCGGCTGTGGTGCCTTTTCTGGATGCTGGTGCTGGCGAGGCTTCCTCGGGTGCTGAGTTGGCGGAGCGCTGCGATGTGGTGATCACTTGCCTGCCGACGCCTGCTGCGTCCGCGGCGGTGCTCGAGGCGCCTGATGGGGTGCTGGCCGGCTTCGGTTCAGCCGTCGCATCGGGCTCAGCCGGATCCGGTCCGAAGATCTGGGCTGAGATGAGCACGACGGACCACCACGAGGTGCGCAGGCTCGGTGCACGGGTGGAAGCGGCGGGGGGCGCCGCCATTGACTGCCCGGTGTCGGGCGGCTGCCATCGGGCCGCCACCGGCAACATCTCGATCTTTGCCGGCGGCGAGCGCGACACCTTCGAGGCGATGCTGCCGCTGCTGAGGGCCATGGGGCGGCGCATCCTGCACACCGGGCCGCTGGGCTCGGCGTCGATTCTGAAGGTGGTGACGAACTACCTGGCCACCGCCAACCTGGTCTCGCTGTGCGAAGCGCTCGTCACCTCCCACGCCGCAGGCATGGATTTGGCCACGACGTACGAGGCGATCCGCATCAGCTCGGGCAATTCGTTCGTCCACGAGACCGAGAGCCAGGTGATCCTGAACGGCTCGCGTGACATCAACTTCACCATGGACTTGGTGTGCAAGGACATCGGGCTGTTCGCCGACATCGCCGCTGAGCACGGCCTGCCGCTGGAGCTGTCGCCGGTGCTGGTGGATGTGTTCGCCGACGGTGCGGCCCGTTACGGCGAGCGGGAGTGGTCGCCGAACATCATGCGGCGGCTTGAGGACGCCACTGGTTGGACCATCACGGCTCCCGGCTTTCCTGCTGAGATCGTCGATGATGAGCCCGAGGTGGCGGGTGCCGAAGTGGTGGTGCGCCGCGGCCAGTAGTTGCGCCCGCTGCGGAGGCGGCAGGTGCCCTCTGCTCCGGGAATCCAGCAGGTTCCAACCTCGCAGAGTTCCCCTGCCGCCTCCGCAGCTACAACATCTGTGCCTCTCGGCACCGTGCCTTACGTCGCCGAGAGGACCTCGGCGACCTGGATTGCGTTGAGGGCTGCACCTTTTCGTAGGTTGTCGCCTACTACGAAGAGGGCCAGGCCGTGCTCGACTGTGGGGTCGCGGCGGATGCGGCCTACGTAGGACGGGTCTTGGCCTGCTGCTTGCAGCGGGGTGGGCACCTCGGCCAGCTCTACGCCGGGTGCATCGGCTAGCAGCTCGGTGGCTCGTTCGGGTGAGATCGGGCGTTCGAAGCGCAGGTTCAGCGACAGCGAGTGGCCCGTGAAGACCGGTACCCGGACGCAGGTGCCTGACACCGCGAGATCGGGGATTCCCAGGATCTTGCGGCTCTCGTTTCGGAGCTTCTGCTCCTCGTCGGTCTCCCCGGTGCCGTCGTCGACGAAGCTGCCTGCCTGAGCGAGCACGTTGTGGGCAATCGGGCCGGGGAACTTGTCGTGCGGGGGATGGACAGCGGCCCCTCCGTCATAGGTGAGCGCAGCCACACCGTCGATCGTCGCGTCGAGCGCGCGGTCGAGTTCGTCGACGCCGGCGAGGCCTGCTCCGGACACCGCCTGGTAGGTCGCTGCCACCATCGACACCAAGCCGGCCTCGGTGTGCAGCGGCGCCAGCACGGGCATCGCGGCCATCGTCGTGCAGTTGGGGTTGGCGATGATCCCCTTGGGGGCGTTGAACACCTCTTTGGCGTTGACCTCTGGCACCACGAGCGGGACGTCGGGATCCATGCGCCAAGCCGAGGAGTTGTCGATGACCGTCGGGCCCTGGGAAGCGACGTGCTCGGAGATCGCCAGCGACGTGGTCTTGCCGGCGGAGAAGAGCGCTATGTCGAGGTCGCTGTAGTCGGCTTCAGCGGCATTCTCGACGGCGATCTCACTGCCGTTCCACTGGATCTTGCGCCCTGCTGAGCGCGCTGACGCGAACAAGCGCAGCTCGTCGATGGGGAAGCTTCGCTCGGCCAAAATGGCCTGCATGACGCCGCCTACTTGACCGGTGGCTCCGACGATTCCTACACGCATGCCAACGAGGCTACCGAGGCCCGTTTAGCGGGCTCCTGTGATTTTCAATCCAGGCCGAAGGCTGTGTGGAGGGCGACCGTGGCTCGGTCTACGTCGGCTTCGGCTACTACGCAGGAGATGCGGATCGGCGAGGTGGAGATCATCTCGATGTTGATGTGCTGGGCGGCCAGCGTCTCGAACATGGTTGCGGCCACGCCGGGATGGCTGGCCATGCCCGCGCCCACGAGCGACACCCGGGCGATGCCGGCATCGGTGTTCGCCGATGAAAAGCCCACCGTGTCGACCATGCCCTCGCAAATGGCTCGCACCTCATCGGCGCTCTCTGCGGGCACGGTGAACGAGATGTCCGTGCGGTCGTGATCGCCCACGTTCTGCACGATCATGTCGACGATGACCGCCGCGTCGGCGAGGGTGCGGAACACCTTGGCAGCGATGCCCGGCTCGTCACGGACGCCGACCAGCGTCACCTTGGCTTGCGATGTGTCCGGCACGATGCCGGTCACGATCGGCTTTTCCATCTCTCTCGCGTCCATGCCTGACTCCGTATCGACGACCCATGTTCCCGGTTCCCACGTAAATGCCGAGCGCACGTGCAGGGGAACGCCGTACGTGCGGGCAACCTCGACCGATCGGGCAGCCGGCTTGGGGCAGCCCATCGCCGTCATCTCGAGCAGCTCGTCGAACCCGATGCGAGCGATCTTGCGGGCGTTGGGGCACACCCTTGGATCGGTCGTGAACACCCCCGACACGTCGGTGTAGAGCTCGCAGGCGTCGGCGCCGAGACCGTGCGCCAGCGCCACCGCGGTCGTGTCCGAGCCGCCGCGGCCCAGGAACGTCACATCGTTGTCGGTGGACACGCCCTGCGCCCCCGCCACGACAGCGACCCGCCCGGCTTCGAGCGACTCAGTCACCCGCTTGGGCGCGACCGACAGGATCTTGGCGTTGCGATGGTTGGTGTCGGTGAGAAAGCCCGCCTGGCTGCCGGTGAACGAGTCGGCTGGGACACCCGCGTCGTGCAGTGCCATGCACAACAACGCGATCGCCTTGCGCTCGCCTGCCGTGATCAGCATGTCCATCTCGCGGCCCGACGGCTCGTCGGAGATCTGCGTGGCCAGCGCGATGAGCTCGTCGGTTTCGGAGCCCATGGCGCTCACCACGAGAACGATCTCGTCGCCGCGGCTGCGGCAGTGCTTCACATGATCGGCAACCTCGCGCATGCGCGTCGCGCTGGCGACCGACGTTCCACCGAACTTCTGCACTACGAGCGGCACGTCGGGCGAGGGTAACGGGCAGGCGTCCGAGGGGGTGCTGGGGTGCCGCGCCGGGCGTGCTGGGGCGTCGGTAGTGTGACCGCCGGTACTGGTCAGGGGTCTTTATGAGCAGCGAGAAGAGACAACGCCAGCGAGAGAACCGCATGCGGGCGGTGGCCGAGGCCGAGCGCGCCAAGAAGCGCTCCACCGTGGGGCGCAAAGTACTGCGCATCGTGCTCGCCGTGGTCGCCGTGCTGGTGGGGCTGTGGCTGTGGAGCACGTTCTCAGGCGGTGACGACGAGAGCGACGACGTGGCGACCGACGCCGAGGCTGCGGCACCCGCGGTCACGACGTTCGAGACCAACGAGCCGACCGGCGCAACGAGCGACGAGGCGACCGACGAGGCGCCGGATGCCACTGACGCCGTGGCCGCTACGACCACCGCAGCCCCCGCGGCGGATCCGGCGAGTTGCCCCGCTGAAGACGGCAGCGATGGCCCGCTCAACCAGTTCGACGCACCGCCCCCGCTGTGCATCGACGTCGAGACGCTGTACGCCGCGAGCTTCGACACCAACATGGGCGCCTTCACGATGGTGCTCGACCCGTCGCTGGATCGCCTCAGCGTCAACAACTTCGTGGTGCTCGGCCGCTGGGGCGCCTACGACGGGACGCTGTTCCACCGGATCATCGCCAACTTCGTCGTGCAGGGCGGCGACGTGCAACTGCAGTACGGCAGGGGCGGTCCCGGCTACCAGTTCACGGGCGACTTCCCGCCCGCCGACGACTGGTACCGGATCGGCTCCCCGGCGGGAGGCCACCCCCCCCGCCAGCCGACGACTGGTACCGGATCGGCTGGGTGGCGATGGCCAACCGGGGCAATCCCGCCACCAACGGCTCGCAGTTCTTCATCATCACCGGCGACGACGGCGCAGGGCTGCCGCCGCTGTACTCACCGCTCGGCCATGTCGTCGAGGGCTTGGACGTCGTGATGGAGATCGAAGGCGTGGCGACCGGCGCCGGCGACGAGCCGGTCGACGAGGTCGTGGTGCGCAGCGTGACGATCAGCGAGGCCACCGAGGCCCAGATCGCCGCGTACACCGATGCGCGCAGCTAGCGCAGACACGCTGGCAGGCCGGGCGCAGCGAACCGATCAGGCGTAGGCTCGCTCCGATGCAGCGCCAGTCTGAAGACGGCCCGACGGAGCCAGACGCGTCGGGATGGTCGTTCCCACCGGCGTCCACCGCGGATGAGAACGGCCTGGTCGGGGCTGGGGCAGACCTCGAAGCGGGCACGCTGCTCGGTGCCTACCGGGCAGGACTGTTCCCCATGCCGCTGGGCGACACCGTCGGCTGGTGGTCACCCGACCCGCGCGGCATCCTGCCGCTCAGCTACCTGCGCGTCAGCCGTTCGTTGCGGCGGGCCTGCAAGCGCTTCGACATCCGCATCGACACCGCCTTCGAACAGGTGCTGGAATCATGCGCCGATCCCGCCCGCCCGCATGGCTGGATCAGTGACGACATGCACGCCGCTTACCTCCAGCTGCACGAGCTGGGGTGGGCCCACAGCGTGGAAACCTGGCTCGACGACGAACTGGTGGGCGGCCTGTACGGCGTGGCCGTCGGCGCGCTCTTCGCCGGCGAGTCGATGTTCCACACCGAGAGCGACGCCTCCAAGGTCGCGCTCGTGGCCCTGGTGGATGCGATGAAGGTGACGGGGGGCGCACTGCTCGACGTGCAATGGTCCACGCCGCATCTGGCTGGGCTGGGCGCCGTAGAGGTTGAGCGCGCGGCGTATCTGGAGTTGCTGGCTGAAGCCATCACCCGGCCGCTGCCAGAAATCTGGCTGCGCCCGATGGTCTTCCGCATGCTCGACGGCTAGGAAGCGAGCCCGCTGGGGAGGCGGCATGAGCCTCTGCTCCCGCGATCCAGCAGCGAGAGATCTGCACCGCACCGCATCTCTTGGACGGCGTCATTGACGCATCGCCGTGCATCCGATAAGGAACCGGTCGCAACGTCGCAGAGTCTCCTGCCGCCTCCCCAGCTCTGGCATCTGTGCCTACTGGCTCGAGTTCTCAGCGGCTCAGCGATCCGGCGAGGGCCTAGCGTTCACGGCTGTGACTGGCACTGAATCGCCACGGCGCACGCGGCCGTGGCTGATGCGCACGTACTCGGGGCACTCCACAGCCCGGGCGTCCAACGAGCTGTACCGCTCGATGCTGGCCAAGGGCCAGACCGGGCTGTCCGTGGCGTTCGACCTGCCGACGCAGACCGGCTACGACCCTGACCACCCGATGGCGCGTGGTGAGGTGGGCAAGGTGGGCGTCCCCGTCACCCACCTGGGCCACATGGCTCAGCTCATGGACGGTATTCCACCCGATGCCATGAACACCTCCATGACCATCAACGCCACCGCGCCGTGGCTGCTCAGCCTCTATATCGCCAACGCGCAGAACGCCAGTGTCGCTTCGGAGGCGCTGCGGGGCACCACCCAGAACGACATCGTGAAGGAGTACCTGAGCCGGGGCACGTACATCTTCGGCCCCGACGCCAGCAGGCGGCTGACGACCGACGTAGTGGCGTACTGCTCACAGCACGTGCCGCAGTGGAACCCGATCAACGTGTGCAGCTACCACCTGCAGGAGGCCGGGGCCACACCCACCCAGGAGATCGCCTACGCGCTGGCGACCGCCATCGACGTGCTGGACGCGGTGCGTGACAGCGGCAAGGTGCCCCCGGACCGGTTCGACGCCACCGTGGGCAGCATCTCGTTCTTCGTGAACGGGGGCATCCGCTTCATCGAAGAGGTCTGCAAGGTGCGGGCCTTCACCCAGATGTGGGACCAGATCTGTGCCGATCGCTACGGCGTGGCCGACCCCAAGATGCGACGGTTCCGGTACGGCGTGCAGGTGAACTCGCTCGGGCTCACCGAGGCACAGCCGGAGAACAACGTGGCCCGGATCACGCTCGAAGCCCTCGGCGTCACGCTGTCGCAGCGAGCCCGGACCCGCTCGCTGCAGCTGCCTGCCTGGAATGAAGCGCTGGGGCTGCCGCGCCCATGGGACCAGCAGTGGTCGCTGCGAATCCAGCAGGTGCTGGCCCATGAGACCGACCTGCTGGAGTACGGCGACATCTTCGACGGCTCGGTGGTGGTAGAGGGCTTGACAGCTGAGCTGGTGGAGTCGGCGCAGGCTGAGCTGACAGAGGTGCTCGATATGGGCGGCGCCTTTGCGGCGATCACCGAGCTGAAGCGGCGGCTGGTGGCGAGCCACACCGGACGGGTGCGCCAGATCGAGAGCGGCGAGCTGACCGTGGTGGGAGTCAACGACTTCACCGAGACGGCGCCGTCGCCGCTGGAGGGCGACGAGTCGATCCTGCGGGTGGATCCCGCGGTGGAAGCCGAGCTGGTGGCCGACCTCGAACGCTGGCGCAGCGCCCGGAACTCGAACCGGGTCGTGGCGGCGCTGGACGACCTGCGGGTGGCCGCATCAGGTGACGTGAACATCATGGGGCCGAGCATCGAGGCGGCCCATGCCGGGGTGACCACCGGCGAGTGGGCACAAGCCCTGCGCGAGGTGTTCGGCGAATTCCGTGCGCCGACCGGTTTGGGCGGCGCGGCTGCGGGCGGCACCTCGCGGGGTCCGGCACTGGCGACGGTGGCCCAGCGATGCGCAGCGATGGCGGGAGGGCCGCCGCGGGTGCTGGTGGCCAAGCCCGGCTTGGACGGTCATTCCAATGGGGCCGAGCAAGTGGCAGTCGCAGCACGCGACGCCGGCATGGAAGTCGTGTACGAGGGCATTCGGCTGACTCCGGGCCACATTGCCGCGACAGCGCGCGACGAGGACGTGGACGTGATCGGCCTGTCGATCCTGTCGGGCAGCCACCTCGAACTCGTGCCAGAGGTGCTGGCATGCCTCGATGCCGAGGGTGTGAGCGCTCCGGTGATCGTTGGCGGCATCATCCCGCCGGCGGATCATCAGGCGCTCCGTGACGCCGGGGTGGCCGCCGTCTACACGCCGAAAGACTTCGAGCTGTCCGCGATCATGGCCGACATCGCCGGCTTGGCCGAGCGATCACGCGCCGTAGGGGGCTGACCCATGCACCACGTGCATGGCGTGCGCCCATCGCCGAGGACAACCCTCGCCGGGACGTGAGGCTCCTGTGACGGACACCGCCTCACGCACCAGGCGTCGCCGCCGGTGGAAGCTGCTCGTACCGGGCTTCATCGTGCTGTACCTCGCCATGATCCCGCTGAATTCCGTGCTCGAATCCGACCACGTCGAGGTTTTCCCCTTCTTCAAGTGGAAGCTCTTCACTCACATCCCCGACTGGGAATCGTTCGAATACGGCCTCATCATCGACGCGATCGACGGCGAGCCGCCGGCTGAGACCTTCTACCTGATTCCGAGCGACGACGTCCGGGACTGGAAGGCGCTGCGGCGCGTTGCGATCGCATGCGCGAAGGATCGTGACTGCGATGAGGCCGTCACCGGCGTGCTGTATCCGATCATCGGACGGGCACTCGGCGAGCGCAGCATCGATTTCAGCATCATCAAGGCCGACGTCGATCTGCGTGAGCTGCAAGACAACATCAGCGATTTCGCCGACGGACGGTTGACCAGGACTGATTTCTTCAAACCCAGTGAGGTGATCGTCCGGTGGAACACCCGCACGGGCCGTCTCGCTACCGCGATGGATGGCGGCTGATCGATGCCGCACGATGCCACCGACGAACGGGCCCAAGCCGTCACGATCCCGCGACGCAGCCCAGTTGCGATGTCGCTGCGAATCCGACGGCGCCTGCGACGGGTCAGCACGTCGGTGCTCCGCGTCGGCACCGCCGAGCCTCGGACCCCCGCCGGATTAATTCGCAGTGCGAACAACGTGGTGCTGCTGAGCCGCTTCTACTACGTGTTCCTCGCCTACCTCGTCGGCACGGCTCACTACCCGTTCGGAGACGCCTACTCCGGCGGTCCTCCGACGGCGCCGCTGTGGCCCATCAGGCTGGTGGAGCAGCTTGTGGGAACGGATTGGCTGGGCTACCAGATTGCGCTGACAGCGGTCGGTCTGCTGTTCGCTCTCGGCGCAGCGGCGGCCCCAGGCATCTTCGTCTTGCGGTTCGGCGCCTTCTTGCACCTGTTCCTGCACGTGGCGATACGGAATTCGTACGGCTCGATCAACCACGGCGTACATGTACTGATGCTGGTCGGCTTCGCGCTGCTGTTCCTGCCCGGCCGCCAGCACGGCCGAGCCCACGGGCGGAACAGCGTACGGCGGTGCCTCACGGCCTTGTGGATGGCGCAGAGCGTCATCCTGTTGTCGTACACGTTGTCGGGCATCTGGAAGATCTGGTACGGCCGGCTCGAACTGTTCTCGTCTGACGCCCTGACGCGCATCCTGTTGGACCGATTGCTCGCAGAAGCTGACGACATTCCGCCACTCCTGCCGTTCGTCGCGCCGCACGAGTGGCTGGCCCAATCGATGTGGTGGATGACGCTCTATATCGAGATCTTTGCGCTGTTGGTGCTGTTCCGGCCTCACCTGCATCGGCCGATCGGCGCCGTGTTGATGCTGTTCCACATCACGAGCGACTGGCTCATGAACATCTCGTTCTCCCTCAATATCGTCATGGTGGGCCTGTTCTTGCTGCTGTCGCCCCTCGCTCCTGCGCGGTTCTCGCTCTCGGGCACCGTGCGGTCGCTGCCGATCGTCGGTATCCCGTTCCGCGCGCTGAAACGCCGCCAGCAGGCACAGCAGCCCCAGCAAACGGATCGGGTCTGGCTCGTGTATGACGGCGAATGCCTGATGTGCAACAACTACGCCCAGTACTTGAAGCTGCAACAGTCAGTCGGGGAATTCGTGCTGGTCGATGCGCGGCTGGGCGGCCCGATCGTCTCCGAAGTCCGGGAGTTGCCGCACGATCTCAACGACGGGATGGTGGTCAAGATCGGCGAGCGCTTCTTTGTCGGTCACGATGCGCTGAACGTGCTGGCGCTGCTGGCGGAGGACCGTGGGATGTTCAACAAGTTCAACCGACTGGCGTTTCGTTCGCCGCTGATCTCGCGAGTTGCGTATCCGGTGATGAAGGGTGCTCGGTGGGTCTTGCTGAAGCTGAAGGGCGTGCAGCCGATCGGCTCCGGCGGCTGAGGCAAGCGCCGCCTGCGCCCGCCCCTCGATCATCGGGGCCAGGGGTCGGCGTCGGTGAGGTCGGTGAGGCAGTCGTTGTCGGCGCCCTCGTCGCGGCCGGTCCAGCGGACTTGGCCGGGTGTGGCGCCGAGGCGGGCAATCACGTTCTGCTGCACGAGGCCGTCGACCTCGACGAAGACCTTGCGGGCCTTGGCGTGGGGGTCTGCGGCGAGCTGGCTCATGTCGAGCACCGGTGCTGCTGCGGCTTGGGCTTCGTCGAAAGCCGCGACCGCTTCGCTGAGCGTTCTTTGAGATACCCAGGCGGCCATGGCCGTGTCGAGCTCGGCGCGGTGGGCCATGCGGCCCTCGAAGGTGGTGAAGCGCTCGTCGTCGCCGATGCCGATCATCGCCATGACTCGTGCCGCGACCGAGTCGCTCGACGTGCTGACGGCCAGCCAGCCCCCGTCGGATGCCTGGTAGGTGCCCCGGGGGACGCTGTAGGGGATGCCTGATCCGAGGCGGGGCTGCAGGTAGCCCTCGGAGTGCCAGGCGGTCATCAGCGGGCCCATCGCCTGTGACATGGAGTCGAGCAGGTTGACGTCGACTACCTGACCGACGCCGCTGTGCAGCGCCGTCATTGCTGCGAACGCGCCGGCGAGGCCGGCGATCTCGTCGGTGAGCGCCACCGGCGGCAGCAGCGGGGCGCCGTCGGCCTCGCCGTTCATGGAGGCGAAGCCGCTCATTGCCTCAGCGAGGGTGGCGAAGCCCGGCCGGTCCCGGTAGGGACCGTCCTGGCCGAAGCCGGTCAGCCGGACGATCACCAGCTTCGGATTGGCTTCGATCAGCTCGTCGGGCACCAGTCCGAGGGCTTCGAGCTTGCCGGGGCGGAAGTTCTCCACCAGCACATCGGCGACGGTGAGCAGCCGCCGCAGTATTGCGAGGTCGCTGTCGGCCTTGAGGTCGAGCGTCACGCAGCGCTTGTTGCGGTTGACGAGGCGCCACCACAGCGTCTCGCCGTGCGCGTCGCGCCAGCCCATGTTGCGGACCGTGTCGCCGCCGGGCCGCTCCACCTTGATGACATCGGCCCCAAAATCGGCCAGGTAGCGGGCGCAGTGCGGCCCGGCGAACACTGAGGACAGGTCCACGACCCGCAAGCCGTCGAGCGGCATGGGTGGCGCGGGAGTCGGGCCGGCTGTCACGGCTAGCGGTAGCGGACGGCGGGCCAGGATGTGGGGGCTTGCCACGCGCGGCCGCTGAAACGCCACTTGCTGGGCGGGCCTGCGTCGGGGGCAGGCGGAGCGGGACGCGGCCACAGCAGCTCGAGTGCGGTGACGATGGCCGCTGCTTCGGACGCAGTTGCGGCGGGCGTGATGGCCACGTTCGCATCGCTGATCACAGGCGCTGTCACCGGTCGCTCGCTCGTGCCATCTGCGCTGCCGATCTACAGGGGCACGTTGCCGTGCTTGCGGCGCGGCAACTCCTCGCGCTTGGCGCCGATCATGTCGAATGCAGCGATGACTTTCTGGCGGGTCTCGGCAGGGTCGATGACCGCATCGACGATGCCTCGCTCGGCGGCGATGTAGGGGTTCGCATACTTGCGGCTGTACTCGTCGACCAGCGCCGCCTTGCGGGCCTCGGGGTCGGCGGCCTGCTGCAGCTCGCGCCGGTTCAATATCTCCACCGCTCCTTGGGGGCCCATCACGGCCAGCTCGGCTGTGGGCCAGGCGAAGCTGACGTCGCAGCCCACCGACTTGGAATCCATGACGACATATGCGCCGCCGTAGGCCTTGCGGGTGATCACCTGCACCCGCGGCACGGTCGCCTCGCAGTAGGCGTACAAGAGCTTGGCGCCGTGGCGGATGATGCCGCCATGCTCCTGATCGACGCCGGGCAGGAACCCGGGAACGTCCACGAACGTCAGCAGCGGGATGTTGAAGGCGTCACAGAAGCGCACGAAACGGGCCGCCTTCTCCGACGACTCGATGTCGAGCACGCCGGCCATCACCATCGGCTGGTTGCCCACAACGCCCACTGAGCGGCCGTTGAGCCGTGCGAAACCGCAAACGATCGAGCCCGCCCAGGCGGCGTGGTACTCGAAGAAGTCGCCGTCGTCGACGACCTCGCCGATCACCTGCTTCATGTCGTAGGGCACGTTGGGGCTGTGCGGCATGAGGTCGCGCAACGACGGGCACCAGCGGTCAGGTTCGTCCGTGGCCTCGATGACCGGCGGCGCGTCGAGGTTGTTCGACGGCAGGAACGACATCAGGTAACGCACGTCGTCGAGGACGGCCTTCTCGTCGGCCGCCACGAACGTGGCCACGCCCGACTTGGTGCTGTGCGAACCGGCGCCGCCGAGCTCCTCGAGGGTGACATCCTCGCCGGTGACGGTCTTCACCACGTCGGGGCCGGTGATGAACATGTGGCTGGAGTCACGCACCATGAAGATGAAATCGGTCATGGCGGGCGAGTACACAGCGCCGCCGGCGCACGGACCCATGATGACGCTGATCTGCGGGATGACGCCCGAGGCCAGCACGTTGCGGCGGAAGATGCCGCCGTAGCCGGCCAGCGAGACGACGCCTTCCTGGATGCGGGCGCCGGCGCCGTCGTTGAGGCCGATGATGGGGGCGCCGACCGACTCGGCGAGGTCCATGACCTTGTGGGTCTTCTCGGCGAACACCTCGCCGAGGGCGCCGCCGAACACAGTGAAGTCCTGGCTGGCCACGAACACCTTGCGGCCCTCGATATTGCCCCAGCCGGTGATGATGCCGTCGGTGTAGGGGCGCTCGTCGAGGCCGACGTCGTGGGCCCTGTGGCGAGCGAGCATGTCGAGCTCGTGGAAGGTGCCGTCGTCGAACAGGTACTCGATGCGCTCGCGGGCGAGCATCTTGCCCTTGTCGTGCTGGCGCTGGACGGCCCGCTCGGTACCGGCGTTGCGCGCCTCGTCACGGCGGCGGGCGAGCTCTTCCAGCCGCTCGTCCATGGTGGGCTCAGACATCTGGCAGAGCCTACGAGAGCGCGCCGCTCCCTAGCTCGGGTGGTTTGGGGTGCGGGGCTTGGGCCTAAGCTGCGGGCATGGAACTGGGGCCTGTGCATCACGTGTCGATCAACTGCGCCGATGTGGATGCTGCGGCGCCGTTCTATACCGAGGTGTTGGGCATGAAGCAGCTTGATCGGCCCGACTTCGGCTTCAACGGGCGGTGGCTGCAGACCCCTGGCGGCGGCGAGGTGCATCTCATCGAAGTGGCCGACTGGGTGCCGCCCAAGGGCCAGCACTGGGCCTTCAAGGTGGCCGACATCGACGCCACCGTGGCTGAGCTGCGAGACGCTGGCGTGAGGGTCAAGGACCCGGTGCCGCTGCCGGGCACGTCCGCCCGCCAGACGTTTTTCTTCGACCCGGCCGGCAACATGATCGAGCTGAATCAGCCCGCCTGACTCACGTGTCGGCGCGGTAGGCGGCGAGATTCATTACCCGGTCGAACAGGTTCTCGGCGCCGATCTGATTGCAAAGGTTTTCAAAGCCGCGGTGCGGGCCACGCCATGCCAATTCATCGACGCTGTCTGACACGGGCGCATCGGTGCGCACCGTGGCTATGCGGCGGAACAGCAAGGCGAGATCTCGCTCAGCAACGAGCGTTGCAGCGAGGCCTGCAGCGCCGCGGACCTTGGGCTCCCAGTCGGCGTGCGCGTCGGGGATGTTCTCGATGTGGCCGTAGTGCGAGAGCATCACCGACGTCGACTTGGCGCCCCAGCCCTTCAGGCCTGGAAAGCCGTCGGCGCTGTCTCCCACCAAACCTAGATAGTCGGGAATCGAGGGGGGCCTGACGCCGAACTTGGCCTCGACGCCTGCCGCGTCGATCACCTCGTCGGCCCGGCGGTCCCACTGGACGACCTTGCCGCCCACGCACTGGCCCAAGTCCTTGTCGGGCGTGCAGATGAACACCTGCCGGACTTGCTCGTCGTCGTCAGCCATCGCCGCGCCTGCTGCCATGGCGTCGTCGGCTTCGAACTCCACCATCGGCCAGACAGCGACGCCCAGCAGCTCCAACGCCTCCTCGGTGGGGTGGAACTGCGACGCCAGGTCGGGGTCGATGCCCGAGCCGTCCTTGTAGCCCGGCCACAGATCATTGCGGAACGACTCCACGACATGATCGGTGGCGACGGCGATGTGCGTTGCGCCGGCCTCCAGCAGCATCACCATGTTGCCCAGCACGCCTCGCAACGCCCCGATCTCACTGCCGTCGGGCGCCTTGCGGCTGGGCACCGCGAAGAAGTGACGGAACAACTCGTAGGTGCCGTCAATGACGTGAACATCGAACTGGCCGGCCGGGGGCGGTGCTCCTGGCGATCCCTCCATGGGCGCGACCCTAGAAGCCAGCAGTCCAGGGCATCGCCGCCACAGGCCGCCCTAGAGTTGGCGCGGCCGAGCCGTCGGGGCAACCTCCGGCCGCCGGGCGACTGAACCAACAGACGAACATGGTCCACGGCGACGCACGACACTGAGGGGACGACATGAAGGTTCCGTTTACTGTTTCCGACTTCCTGTACCGGGCTGAGAACGTCTATCCGGACCGGGTAGCGCTGGCCGACGAGCCCGAGGCACCCGGCGGCGGGCTTGGCGAGATCACCTACGCCCGGTTCGGCGAACTGGTGCGGGCCCAAGCCGCCAAGCTGGACCAGCTCGGCATCGGCCACGGCGAGCGGGTCGCGATGGTGTCCCAGAACGCCGGCCGGCTGATGACGTCGTTCTATGGCGTGTCGGGCTACGGCCGCATCTTCGTGCCGATCAACTTCCGCCTCAGCCACGACGAGATCAGCTACATCATCGATCACTGCGGCGCCACGATGCTGCTGGTAGATCCCTCCATGGAGGACACCTGCAAGGACATCGACGTCGAGCACTTCGTGGTGATGGGCACCGACGCCGACGACCAGATGTACGCGTCGGGCGCCGAGCCGGCCCCCTGGACCCCCGACGAGGACGTCACCGCCACCATCAACTACACCTCCGGCACCACCGCCCGCCCCAAGGGCGTGCAGCAGACCCACCGGGCGCTGTGGGTGAACGCCACCACCTTCGGTTGGCACTCGGGCGTCAACGACCGCGACGTGTACCTGCACACGCTGCCGATGTTCCACTGCAACGGCTGGGGCATGCCCTACGCCGTGACCGGCATGGGAGGCAAGCACGTGGTGCAGCGCGAGGTGCGCGGCCCCGAGATTCTGCAGCGCATCGACCAGCACGGCGTGACGCTGATGTGCGGCGCGCCGGCCGTGGTGGCAGCAGTGCTGGATGCTGCGGCCGAGTGGGAGGGTCCCATTCCCGGCAGCGGACGGGTGCGGATGGTGGTGGCGGGCGCCCCGCCCCCCACGCGCACCATCGCCCGGATGGAGACCGAACTGGGCTGGGAGTTCATCCAGATCTACGGCCTCACCGAGACGGCGCCGTTGCTGACCATGAACCGCTGCCGGCCCGAATGGGACGATTTCGAGCCCGACGACAAGGCCCGCAAGCTGAGCCGGGCGGGTGCGCCGGCGATCGGCGTCAAGATCGACGTGGACAGCCAGGGCGAGATCCTGGCGCGGGCCAACGTGGTGCTCGAGGGCTACTGGGAGCAGCCCGAGGCCACTGCCGAGGCCATCACCGACGGCTGGTTCCACACCGGCGACGGCGGCACGATGGACGATGAGCACCACGTCACGATTTCCGACCGCAAGAAGGACGTGATCATCTCTGGCGGCGAGAACGTGTCCTCCATCGAGGTGGAGGACGTGCTGTTCAGCCATCCGGCAGTCACCGAAGTTGCGGTGATCGGCGTGCCCGACGAGAAGTGGGGCGAGACCATCAAGGCTCTTGTGGTCGTCGACGGCGAGCCAACCGAGCGGGAGCTCATCGACTTCTGCCGCGAGCGGATGGCGCACTTCAAGTGCCCCACCAGCGTCGACTTCCGCGAGGAGCTCGCCCGCACCGCCACCGGCAAGCTCCAGAAGTTCAAGCTCCGTGCGCCGTACTGGGAAGGCATGGAGAAGCAGATCAATTAGAGGGGCTCTACGCCGCCTTCTGCTCGGCGGCGCTCTACGAAGTCGGTGAGCTCGGCGCGGATGGCGTCATCCATCGGCGGCTCTTCGTAGTCGGCCAAGAGCTGCTTCCAGATGCCGTTCGCCCGCTGGGTGGCGTCGAGCGCCCCGTCCTCGTGCCACGTCTCGAAGTTGCGCCAGTCCGACAGCATCGGCTCGTAGAACGCCGTGTCGTAGCGCTCCAGCGTGTGGGCAGCGCCGAAGAAGTGGTTGGCAGGCCCGACTTCCGCAATGGCGTCGACCGCCAGCGACGCGTCGTCGATCACCGTTGGCTGCAGCATCGCCCGGATCATCTGGATCATCTCGGCGTCGATGATCACCTTCTCATACGAGGCGCACAGCCCGCCCTCGATCCAGCCCAGACCGTGCAGCACGTAGTTGATGCCGCCGACCACGCACGCCCACAGCGACATCTGCGACTCGTAGGCGGCCTGGACGTCGGGGGCGTTGGAGGCGTTCGCGTTCGAGGCCCGCAGCGGCAGGCCGTAGCGGCGGGCGAGCTGGCCGCTGATGATGGTGGCCTTCGCGTACTCGGGCGTGCCGAACGCCGGCGCGCCCGATCGCATGTCGACGTTGGACGTGAAGCTGCCGTACACGACGGGCACGCCGGGGTTCACCAGCTGCGACAGCGTGATGCCCGCAAGCGCTTCAGCGTTCTGCTGGGTGAGGGCACCAGCGATGGTGACGGGCGCCATCGCCCCCGCGAGGGTGAATGGCGTGAACACGACCGGCTGGCCGTGGCGGGCGAGTTCGATGGCACCCTCCAGCATCGGCTTGTCGTACACAAGCGGCGAGTTCGCGTTCACCACCGTGTGGATGGACGGTTCGCGCAGGAGTGTGTCGTGGTCGATGCCGCGGGCGATGCGGGCGATCTCGATGGCGTCGCTGACGCGTGCGCGTCCCAGCGAGTAGCAGAACCCGGGCTTGGTCGACAGCGTGTACATGGCCGACACGGCGTCCAGATGGCGTGTGCGCACTTCGAGATCGATCGGCTCGACGGAGTGGCCGGTGCAGGTGTCGGCGGCATCAAGCGATTGCTGCAACCGCAGCATGTTGCAGAAGTCGGCGTAGTTGCCGGTGACCCGGCCGCGGTCGAGGTCGGACACATTCGGCGGGCTGCCGACCATGCCGAACACCACCCAGTCGTCGCCGAAGACAACGCTGTTGGCCGGGTCGCGGGCATGCAGCGTGAACTGCGACGGTGCGAGTGCGACTTGCTCGGTGACCATCTCGGGCTCGAACCGCACGCGCACGCCGTCGTCGGAGCTTGCACCTGCCGCGCACAAGATCTGTACCGCTTCGGGCAGCAGGAAGTTCATGCCGATCTCGCACAGCACTCGCAGCGATGCCTCGTGGATGCGTTCGACTTCGTCGGCGCTGATGAGCTCGAGCGGCGGAAAGGTGTTGCGTGCTTGGCCCAGCGGCGCCGGCGCAACGGTGGTCGCGGCCTGGCGCCTACGACCTCGACGCGCCATCTTCGCTACGCCATAGCCGCGCCATGTCGATCAGACTTGGGATCACTGGGCTGCTCACTGGCTCGAACCGTACGGACCTGTTTGGATCACGTCAATATGAACGCGATGCAAGTTGCGCAATATCTGAATGAACAACTGATGGTCAGCGGCGCAAGCCCGCAAGGATTTCCGTCCGTTCGACAGCGGTGGGCGCACGGCCCACATAGATCTCGAAGTAGTACGTCAACGCTTCGATGCGGTCATCCATCGGCACATCGACCTCCAGCTCGTACCAGCCCATCTGCAGGAAATAGATGGTGCGCGCCCGGTGCAATCTCATTTCCGGGTCGCTGACCTCGGAAGCGAGCATTTCCACGCACGCATCCACGCGGCGCTGATCGGTTGCCCTGAGCTTCTGCCACAACTCTGGGTTGCTGCGGCCCCAATTGCGCACCGCCACTTCAAGGTGCGGGTCGAAGCGTTCGAAGCCCAGCCAGCACCGCATCAACGCGACATAGCGGTCGACGATGCTGCCCTCGAGCGCCGCCGCTCGGATGATCGAACCCGAGTTGGTGTCTTCCCACACCTCCAGGAGACGGTTGAGCAGGGCTTCGTGGTTCTCGAAGTGCCAGTAGAAGCTGCCCCGCGTGACGCCGAGCTTCTTGGACAGCGGCAAGACCTTGACGGCGCTGATGCCGTCAGAAACGAGCACGTCCAGCGCGGCCGCTACCCAGTCGTCGGCACGCAGGCGCACGCGTTCTGCCATCGAGCCACCCTAGCCACCGCCCAACCGGTCGCTTTTTGGACGCATCCGGGGGCGGCGAAGTGCCGACTCTTGGAGTCATCACTCCCACGATGGGCCTACGCTGAGGCGGTGCGAGTCGAAGAGCTGGCATCGGCCCACTCGGTGAGCGTCGACACGGTGCGCTACTACCAGAAGATCGGGCTCCTGCACCCGCCCGTGCGCGAGGGGCGGGTGGCGCACTACGACCAAGGCCACGAGCGACGGCTCGGCGAGATCCGGCGCCTGTCAGGGGCGGGTTTCTCGCTCGCGCAGATTCGACAGCTCGGCGACGGCCACGACGACCCGATGCTGGGGGCGCTGGGCGCACGCCACGACGACACGCTGACCTTCGACGAGCTGGTGCGGCAGTCCGGGCTCGATCCCGAACTCGTGCGGCTGGCGACCGACACCGGCCTGGTGCGGCCGCTGCACCCCTCGGTGAGCAACGTCGGCGAGGCGGCGGCCGGCGATACCGCCAGCGATAACGCGCTCTACAGCTCCGGAGCGCTCACGATGCTGAACGCTGCCACCGAGCTGCTCGCGGCCGAGATGCCGCTCGACGATCTCATCGGCCTCGCGCTTCGGCATGCATCGAACATGGAAGCGGTCGCTGCGGATGCCGTCGAACTGTTCGCTGACCGATTCTCCGAGCGGCCCGCGGCAGAGCGGGCAGACCTGGCGGCGCGGCTGATTCCGCTGGTCACCGATCTGGTGGCGCAGCACTTCCGCGAGTCGCTGGTGGAACGAGCCACCGAACGCATCCTGGCCGGTGACGACCACGACAGTGGGGCCGTCGGGCCAGACGTCGGCGGGCGCGACACCCACACCGTGACGTTGGAATGCCGGGAGCTCGCCGACGCAACCGACCCGCTCGCGGTGTTCGCCGCAGCCGAGGGTCCCCAGCGGGTGTACTGGGCATCCGGAGCGGACGATCTGGAATTCTGCGCTGTGGGCAGCGCCTTCGAAGCCGAGGCTCCCGCAGGTGCCGAACGCTGGGCCACCGTTGCCGAGACGCTGGGCCGGCTGGAGGTCACAATGACCGGCGACAGCGGCCACCCAACCGGTCCACTGCTGGTGGGCGGCTTCTCGTTCAGCGCGGACCCGCCGGAGGCGGACTCGGCGTGGGAGGCGTTCGGCACCGGCTCGTTGACATTGCCCGAACTGCTCGTGGTCCGCCACGGCCAGCGGTCTTGGGCGATCTCCGCGCCGGGGGCGAGCGACGCACCGCTCTTCGAGGCTGAGCGGGCAGGCGACGCCGTAGCCCCCGCGACCAGCGATCTGAACGCAGCGGTGCTTGCATCGCTCGGCGACAGCTACCAGACCGACGACGGCTACCTCCAGCTCGTGCGGCGCGCTCTCGGCCGGATCGCCGACGGCGGGCTCGACAAGGTCGTGACGGCCCGCGAGCTGCGCATCGCCTCGGGGCTCGAGCCCATCGCCGTGCTCGACCGGCTGCGCCAGCGATACCCATCGTGCGTGACGTTCGCCTTCGGTCGGGAGTCGCAGACGTTCTTGGGTGCCACGCCCGAACGGCTGGTGCGCTTCGACGGCACACGGCTGGGAACCGATGCACTGGCCGGCTCGCAGCCCCGTCACCGCGACCCCGCACGCAACCGGGAACTCGCAGCCCAATTGCAGCGCGACCCCAAAGAGCTGACCGAGCACGCGATGGTGGTAACCGATGTGCGCGACACGCTGCGCGCGAGCGGGGTGATGCTCGATCCCCCGTCACCGACCGGCGTCATGGAACTGCGGCGCATCATGCACCTGCATACGCCGATCGCCGGGCGTGTCACGGCCGGCTCGACGGTGCTGGAACTCGCTGGCGCACTGCATCCGACGGCGGCGGTCGCGGGACTGCCGCGGCGAGTCGCACGCGACTGGATCTCCGAGCACGAGGGCTTCGACCGGGGCTGGTATGCAGCGCCAGTCGGCTGGACAACACTGGACGGGCACGGCGAGTTCCGCGTGGCGTTGCGCTGTGCGCTGACCGGCCCGTCGGAGACCAGGTTGTTCGCGGGCGGCGGCATCGTGGCCGGCGCAGATCCCCCGGCAGAACTGGCCGAGACCGCCACCAAGTTCGAGGCGCTGCTGTACGCGCTCAGAGACGATTGAGCCGCGGCATGCAGATCGCCGACAACGACGCCGCCTACCTGGCCTGCCGCTCGCTGTGTGAGGGTCTGGTTGCAGCCGGCATCAGCGATGCGGTGGTGTCGCCGGGTTCTCGGTCGATGCCGCTGGCGCTCACCGTGGACGCCACCGCCGGCTTGCGCACCTGGGTGCGGATCGACGAACGATCCGCCGGCTACTTCGCGCTCGGGCTGGCGAAGGGTTCAGGGCGGCCGGTGGTGCTGGTGTGCACGTCGGGCACTGCAGCGGCCAACTACCTGCCGGCGGTGGTCGAGGCACACTATTCCGGCGTGCCGCTGGTGGTGCTGACTGCTGACCGGCCGCCTGAGTTGCGGGGCTGGGGCGCTGGGCAGACCATCGATCAGCACTCGCTGTACGGCAGTCATGTGCGCTGGTTCTGTGAGACGCCGGTGGCTTCGGAGCTGCCCGTTGATCAGGCGGTGCGGTGGTTCGGTGTTGCGGCTGCTCGGGCTGTGACGCTGGCGGCGGGAATGAATCCTGGGCCGGTGCATCTGAATGTGCCTTTTCGTGAGCCTTTGGAGCCTTTGGAGCCTTTGGAGCCGATTGGGTCGATTGAGTCGATTGGCGATGTTGCTTCACCCGGGGTTTCGGGAGGGGAGGGGCAGTGCTCTGCTCCCGCGATCCAGCAGGTCGCAACGTCGCAGACCCCTGCCCCTCCCCTCCCTATTCGTGCGTTTGTCCCTGGGACTGGCTTCGGTGTGTCGGCGGGGGATGTGGCGGAGCTGGTGGCGTTTGCTCGTGGGCGTGCTCGTGGGGTGGTGGTGGCTGGTCCGATGCATGACGGGGATCGGTGGGTGGGGGCGGTGGCGGATTTCTGTCGGGCTACTGGGTGGCCTTTGCTGGCTGAGCCTTGCTCGCAGCTTCGGCGTGAGTTGGGTGGGGTTGTTGTTACTGACCATCACGATTTGCTGCTGCGTACGGCTTGGGCTGATGCTGAGCCGCCTGAGGCTGTGCTGCGTGTCGGTGGGGCTCCTACTTGCAAGCCGTTGCGGCTTTGGATCGAGCGCCATCGGCCTGCCTTTGCGCTGGTGGATCCGGCGGGTGGCTGGACTGATGCGAGCTTCAGCGTTTCGCTGCACCTGTCGATGGGGCCTGCCGCCTTGGCTGATGCCGCAGCGCAGCTGAGCCCTGTGGGCAGCGCGTGGGGGCAGCGCTGGGCGTCTGCTGATAGGCGGGCTGCTGCTGCCATTGATGGCTTGCTGGATGGTGAGCCGTTGCTGGAAGCGGTTGTTGCTCGGCAACTCGGGCGCAGCCTTCCGGAGGGTTGTGCGCTGTTTGTGTCGAACTCGATGCCTGTGCGCGATGTCGATTCGTACTTGCGAGCCCGCGCTGAGCCTTTGGCGGTGCATGCCAACCGGGGTGCTAGCGGCATCGACGGTGTGATCTCCGCGGCGGCCGGCGTCGCGGCTGGCGGTACCGCGACGACTGTGCTGGTCGGCGATTTGGCGTTTCGCCACGATCTCGGCGGGCTTGTCGGGGCGTTCGACTCAGAGTCGGCTGAGCCCGCTCGACCAGATGGGTTCGACCTCACCGTGGTGGTCGTCGACAACGGCGGCGGCACCATCTTCTCGTTCCTGCCGGCGTACGGCGTCGTGGATGCCGGTGCATTCGACCGGCTGCTCACCACGCCACCTGGGCGCAGCAGTGCCGAACTGGCCCGCGGGCTCGCCGAGGCCATGGGTTGCGAGCATCACCACGTCAACTCCTGCGAGCAGCTCGCGGAGTTGCTGGCGGCGCGCGGTCCGGGGCGCGGCCTTCGCATCGTCACGATCGACATCGACGCCGACGCCAACCGGGACCAGCACCGTCGCCTCGCCGGCGCAGTCGAACGGGCGGTCGGGGATGCAGCGGCCAGCGTGTCGTAATGCCGCAACCCGAAACGCTGCAGCTCGCCGCCAACGTGAGCGGCAGCGGCGCGCCGGTCATCATCATCCACGGGTTCACCGGGAGTGCTGCCGCGATGGCACCGCTGGTCGATCGCCTCGATGGCTACCGGTGCATCACCGTCGACCTGGTTGGCCATGGGCGCAGCCCCTCGCCGGCTGACCTTGCGCCCTACAGCGTCGAGGCCATGGCGGCGACGGTTGCTGGTCTCGCGGCCGACTCGGCTGAGGGGCCGTGCCACATCGTCGGTTACTCGATGGGCGGCCGGGTGGCACTGGCGCTAGCCGAGGCCCATCGGCAAGTGTGCCGATCGCTCACGCTCATCAGCTCGACTGCCGGCATCACTGACGCCGCCGAGCGCGCGCAGCGCCGCGCCGCCGACGATGCGCTTGCCGAGCGGATCGGCGAAGAGGGCCTGGCGCGCTTCGTGCAGGACTGGGTGGCACTGCCGATGTGGGACACGTTGCGGTCCCGGCTCAGCGCCGCCGAGTGGCAGGCCTCCATCCGCCAGCGCATGGCTTGCGATCCTGTCGGCTTGGCGAACTCGCTGCGTGCGGCGGGAACGGGATCGATGACGCCCCTGTGGGATCGACTGGACGGCATCGCGGTGCCGACGCTGGTGCTGTGCGGTGCGCTGGACTCCAAGTTCGTCGCGATCGGCCGCGAGATGACCGATCTGCTGCCCCACAGCGAACTCGCCGTTGTGGCAGATGCCGGTCACGCCGCCCATCTCGAAGACCCCGACGCCTGCGCAGCCGCCATCCGCCGGCACCTCATCGCTCACTGACTTCCTGCCGACCGCGGCCGGGGTGATCGGCCACTCGAAAATGGTGCGACTTCAGTCGTCAGAATCGGTGTCGAGGTCCATCCCGTAAGTTGCGCCGCCGCGCGTCACCGAGTTTCGAACTCACTGCGTTGCAACCGCGCAAGGACAAATGGTCCGAACTCGACTACGTACGGTGCTGACCTCAACGACAATGGATCGATCGCGATGCCGAGGGATTCCATACGCTCGCGTATGTCCTCATGCTCATCGCGAGCGAAAACCTTCTTCGTCTCCTCGGCCAGATGCTCTCGGGTGGCCCGTTGCCACCAGTTCTGTGTCAGCACCGCATTCCAGCCGCGGTCGTCACGGAGCATGATGCGCCGACCATCGGCGATATCGGCGAATTCCGATACTTGGAACTCGATCCTTCGTGTGAGCTTGCGAACCAGCTCACGGTCGGGAGATGTCGCCGCCAAGAGCGGGAAGTACTCGCGGAGCCGACCGTCGGGCATCTCTAGGCATTCAATGGCCATCTCCGGCTCTGTCAGGCGAAAGTTGTCGTCGGCTACCCAGACTTGTCCCCAACTGACGTCGCAATAGGCACCCAGAGCGACGACCGACACAGCGTCTCCGCGATCAGCATGAGGCACGGCGGCTCCTACAACGGACAGGCTTCAGTAGATCCGGCAGGCCATCGCAACAGGATCCGAGGTGAACGTTGCGTACTTGTCGAACCAATTGTCGATCTCGACCTTGACCACCACATACACGCGCCAATGTGCACGGTTCGACGAAGCGCAAGGGTACTTGGCGACAGTCTCATGATTCGTGCCGCCACCGGGCCTGAGCCTGCGGCTCTCCGACCTCATCGTCTGGTACCAGCAATTGTTGCCCAATTCATCGGCACAGAGCTTGGCTTGAAGATTCGCCGTGACCGTAGCGCGCGCCGGACAATCGCCGTCGAGATGATTCCAGTAAGCATGCACCGAGGCATAGCGCGTGCCCCTGAAGGTGGAGGGGTGAACGCGGTGTGCCTGCGCTTCGAATTCGCACGATCTCCCTGGCCACTGGTTCTGGAACTCTCCCTCGGGGATGACCAGCGAATCCGGATTGATGGGCCCGGTGCCGGACGAGGAATCCGGACTCTCACCCGAAGCAAATGCGGCGGCAGGCCACGCTGTTGACATGAGAACCGCCGCAAGCAGCGCAGCGCCGAATCTGATCCTCGGGAAGCGGCGTCGGCGTCGATGAACCGGGTCACCGCGGGCCCGTCGGTCGTTCGGATGCTGTGGGTAGCGCATGGTGCCCTCCATTCAGGCCTGAGACCCGGACGAGGTATCTCGCCGCAGAACTTCAATTGGTCAATTGGCAGTACCTTACTAAGCGTTTGTTAAGTGAATTGACACGCTGAACTAATGCGAACCCAAGACGCACAGCCCGACTGGCGGGCAAGGTCAACTCGTTGGCAGCGGTGCAGGAAACTCGAACGCGTCGGGCAGCAGCGCACCAACGGTGTCGACTTCGTTCACGATGCATTCTGAGCCACCAGCCTCCACCAGCAGCTGCCGGCAGCGGCCGCAGGGAGTGATCGGATTGCCGTGGGGACCGGTCACTGCCACCGCAACGAGACGCCCGCCGCCGCTGCGGTGCAAGTCGCTCACCATGCTGCACTCCGCGCACAGCGTCAGGCCGTAGGACGCGTTCTCGACGTTGCAGCCGGACACGATGCGGCCGTCGTCGGTGAGGCCGGCTGCTCCCACGAAGAAGTTCGAATACGGCGCGTAGGCCATGCGCGCCGCTTCTTGGGCTGCGGTACGCAGTCGGGCCCAATCGATGTCCTTGTTGCTTGGCATCGTGGGCTTGCCTCTCGCCATCGGTGATCGATGAGCGTATGGCCTCTGCACCGGCCCCTCGTTTCCTCGGGCTCTGCGGCAATAGCGTCTAGCTGGTGCAGGCGACCCTTCGGGAATTTGAGCTGGTGCTAGCTCGGCCTTTGCTGACTGCTCATGGGGCTATTGCGGTGCGGCGGGGCATTGAGGTCTCGGTGGGGGATGACGCTTGCGTTGGTCGGGGTGAGGCGGCGCCTCTGCCCGGGTTCGGGGTGGAGACCTATTCCGAGGCGCTGGCGGCTCTCGAGCGCTGGGCAGCCGATCCTGCTGAGGGTGAACCGCCGCGTGAACCTTGCGCTGCTGCTGCGGTGGAATCGGCGCTGACGCAGCTTGACGCTGAGATCGAGGGGGTCACGCTGGCCACGTTGCTCGCGGGGGAGGCACCCACACAGCGGCGCATCGCGACGCATGCACTGGTATCCGACCTGGATCCTGAAGCTGCGGCTCAGCGAGCTGCGCGGGCTGCTGCTACGGGGCATCTGGCGGTGAAGCTGAAGGTTGCCGCGCGTGATCCGGGCGGCGACGCTGCGGCGGCTACTGCCGCGAGCGAGGCAGCGCGCATTGCAGCGGTGCGCCGGGCCCTGCCCGCCGGCGTGGCGCTGCGGCTGGATGCCAACGGGGGTTGGGACCGATCCACCGCGGTGAAGGCCCTCCGCCCTGTCGCCCATCTCGACATCGAGTTCATCGAAGAACCGACGCCTCAGCCGGCGGACTGGGCGCAGATCAGCCGGACTGTCGGGCTGCCCATTGCTGCCGATGAACACCTGCGCGACCCTGACGCGCTCGACCGGCTCGTCGAGGTGGGCGCCATCGATGTGGCGGTGCTGAAGCCTGCTGTCCTGGGTGGTCCGCATGCCACCTACGACCTTGCTCGGCGCGCTGCCATGCGTGGGGTGCGGTCAGTGGTTTCCACGTTTATCTGCGGGCCGGCTGGGCTGCGGGTTGCTCGTGACACTGCTGTGGCTGTTGATCCGCGCGGCGTGCATGGGATCGGCACTGCTTCGCTGTTTGCTGAAGCCTTGCCGGAGGATGTGACGCCTGCTGGGGGGTACTTGCCTGTTGCTGTTGGCGTGGGCTGAGCTTCTGTCTTGCCCGGTCCGTACGAGGGCGGCGGCCTCCGTGCTTCGGGCGAAGTGCACTCCGTCTCGCCCGGGCAGCGCGAGGGCAGAGGCCTCCGTGCTTCAAACAGTTGCGACGGCGTTGTTGAACTTTGGATGGGCTTGGGGGTCGCAAAACTGCGCGCGGAGGCCTCTGCCCTCGCGCTGCCCTCTTTGCCCAGGTTCTCTGCCTCTTCTGCTGCCTGTCAGATTCGCCAGCGTTGGGTCTTTCCTAGCGGTGTCTTCGGTAGCTCGGTGACTAGTTCGAGGTTCTGGGGGGCGCAGTAGGCGGGGAGGTGGGCCTTTACTGCTTCGCGCAGTTTCTCTAGCTCGGGGGGCTGGTTGGGGTCGGTTGGGACTACTACTGCGGTTACTGCTTGGCCCCACTCGGGGTCTGGGCGGCCTACTACTGCTGCCTCTGCGATGTTGGGCACTTCGGCCAAGATTCGCTCTACTGCTACTGGCCAGACTTTTTCTCCGCCGGTGGTGATCATGTCGTCTCTTCGGCCGAAGACGGAGAGTTGGCCTTCTTTCGAGAGGGCGCCGGCGTCTCCTGTACCGAACCAGCCGTCTTGGGTTCTGGGATCGGTTCCGTCGCGGTAGGTGCGCAGCAGCATGGGGCAGCGGAGCTGGACCTCGCTGTCTTGGATGCGGAGTTCTACGCCTTCTAGGGGCCAGCCTTCGTAGACCACGCCGCTGAACGTCTCGGTCATGCCGTAGGTGGCGACGGTGTTGGGGGGGCGCTGGGCGGGCATCGCTGAACCGCCGAGCAGGATTGCTCGGAATGCTGTGGAGTCGATGCGTGCGAGTGCCGTAGGCACCAGTGAGGTGAGCGTGGCGCCTCGGCGGGCTGCCTCTTCGACTGCTGCTGTGTCGAAGCCGTCGTGGACCTCGAGGGGAGTGTCGGTGAGCAGTGCGCGGACTACGCCTGCGAGGCCGCCGACGTGGGCAAGCGGCAAGCAGGCCAGCCAGCGGTCGGTGCTCGGGTCGACCTCGAGGGCGGAGCTGGTTGCCATCGCGTTGGCCTCGATGGCGGCGTGGGTGAGCACGGCGCCTTTCGGATCACCGGTGCTTCCGCTGGTGGCCATGACGAGTGCGTCGCCGGCCTCGACTTCCCAACCGCCGCGGCGGCGGTGACGGCCTGTGGCATCCACAACGACGCTCGCGCCCATTCGGCCGACGAGTTCCTCTTGGGCTGCAGCCGGGAGCCGCTGATCGACCGGCAGTACGGCGTCGCCGGCATCCCAAGCGCGCTGCAGCTCGGCTACGAAACGGTCGCCGCCTCCGAGCGCCAGCGCGATCAGTCGTTGCACGGCGCGGACGTTAGCCACGCCGCGGCACATGCCCGCTGGCGATAATCGCTCGGGCCCCGGGGCGATGCCGACACCCTCAGCGACCCCAGCACCTGTCATCGTTCGTTCGAAGTCGACCTGCTGTTGGCCAGGTTGTCTCATCTCGGCGCGAGACTGTCGGCTGCATGGGTGCGACACGTCTCACGCCGACACTGCGCTGGACCGGCGACAGCATCGAGATCATTGACCAGACGCGACTGCCAGCCGAGTTGGTGCTGATCGACGTGCGCGACACCGCGACTGCGTTGGACGCCATCGAGCGGCTCTCGATCCGGGGAGCGCCGGCGCTCGGGGCATTCGGCGCCCTCGCCGTGGTCGTCGGCCTCGACGAGGCTCAACCTGATTCGCTCGACGCGGCTCGGGCGACACTGGAGCGCCTGCGGACCCAGGTCGGCAATGCCCGCCCGACTGCAGTGAACCTGCGCTGGGCTGTGGACCGCACGATCGACGCTGCGCTCGCCGAGCCCGGCGTGGCCAACGTCGCGCAGATGCGCCAGCGGCTCTTGGACGAGGCCCTGGCCGTCGGCGCCGAAGACGCGCTGGCGTGCGCCGAGATCGGTCGCCTCGGGCGCGCACTGCTCGCGGATGCAACGGTCATCGCCACGCACTGCAATGCCGGACGGCTGGCGACTGCGGGCTTGGGCACCGCACTGGCCGTTGTGTACGCCAAGGCTGCGGCGGGCGAGCCGGTCCGTGTGCTGGCGGCCGAGACCCGGCCGCTGCTGCAGGGCGCCCGGCTCACTGCGTGGGAACTGGCCGACGCGGGCATCGACGTGTCGGTTGTCGCCGACGGCGCGATGGCCTCGCTGATCGCCCGCGGCGAGGTCGACGCAGTGATCGTGGGGGCAGATCGCATTGCCGCCAACGGCGACACTGCAAACAAGGTCGGCACCTACGCGCATGCGCTTGCCGCTGCCGACGCGGGCATCGGTTTCTACGTCGCCGCGCCCACCACCACGATCGATGCAGCGGTTCCCTCGGGCGAGTGCATCGTCATCGAGCAGCGGGACCCCGACGAGGTGCACCGCGCCGGAAGCAGCCGTCACACGCCTGCCGGCGCGGGCGCCGTGAATCCCGCTTTCGATGTGACACCGGCTCGCCTGATCGCGGCGATCATCACCGACGCGGGCGTGCTACAGCCGCCGTACAACCACTCCATCGCTCGCGCACTGGCCGCGGCCGGAGGCCCCGGGTGAGGATCGGGCGAATGACAAGTACGCGCGGGTACCCGCCGTTGGCGCTGGCGGGGGCCGAGCCAACCAGGCTGGGAGCCGTCGGATGCTGAATCGCTGGGATGACGCAGAGGCAGCTCGCTGGGCCGACTTGGGCGATCTCGGTGAAATCACCTACGGCTCACGACTAGTGGGGGCCGATCCGGCGCTGGTGTTGCATGGCGGCGGCAACACTTCGATCAAGGGCCACAGCACCGACGCCTGGGGCGAGCCGGTACCCACGCTGTGGGTGAAGGGCAGCGGCTGGGACTTGGCGACCATCGAGCCTCCGGGCTTCGCACCGCTGCGCCTCGAACCGGTGCGGCGACTGGCGCAGCTAGCGGAGCTGACCGACACCGAAAT
>MKWU01000563.1_pt1 | contig 70249 bp, 60 predicted proteins | sample 809101 | NCBI WGS metagenome assembly MKWU01 (sample SAMN05860141, study PRJNA318959) | sponge metagenome | host: Aplysina aerophoba | place: Slovenia: Piran, Adriatic Sea, Gulf of Piran | collected 2013-05-07
AAGGGCAGACACACAGGTCTGCCCCTACCTCCACAAGTCCGTTCGTGGTGAGCTTGGAGAACCATTCCGGGCAGCCCTTCGACGGGCTCAGGGCGAACGGTGGAAGAGGCTCTACCAAGATAATCGAACGACCCTGTTCGCCCTGCAGAGTGGCATGGCAGGGTTTGCGGGGGTTGGTGGAGCCGGCGGCGGGTGGCCTTGTGGGGAGGAAGGGAATGCAGGTTTTAAGTGGCTTACTGGCTTCGCGTCCACTGCGTCCTTCATCCGTCCATGGATGAAGGACGGGCAGGAGTTCAGCGCAGTTCGTCGTACCAGAGCTGGTAGGCGGCTGCAATCACCCCGGGCCAGATGCCGATGCACAGGACGATTAGTCCCCAGCTGACTTCGACATTGCTCTTGAAATAGGTGCGGGAGTCGGCCTGGGGGATGTAACCGGGATAGGCCCAGTTTATGGTGGCGATAACTGCCGACAGCAACAGCAGGCAAAGGATGGCGGAAAGGATGAAACCGCTGGACTTGGGAGGCCAGATCAAGCGCCACAGAATGAGGGCGGCAGAAATTGCAGCCATCACCAGAATTACGGCGCCATCGCCAACGAAGGGAACCATGCCCGGCGCTTCGGGGCCCATGACCCAGAACACGCCTTCGCCGGTGGTGGCGCCGCCATAGCTGGCTTCGTAAGTAGGAACGCGCGCCCAGGGACCCAGGGCGCCTATTATGGCCAGCGCAACGCTGACACAGCAAACGAGCATAGCGACAGGCAGGGCAGTGATACGAGGTGCCGAGGCTTCCATTGGTGCGCTCAAGTCATTTACCTTTTGTGCTTGCTTTAGGTCTGTGGTTCAGGTCGGTGGCAGTGGCGGAAGCCAGAACCGCCGTGTCCGGCACTCTCCCAGCCATGGCCATCTCCCAAGAGGGGAAGGCTGACCCTGGAAGCGGGTCCGAACTCCATCTGCGGCCAATGGCCACATAAACAGACGCGGAGATTTCCGGTGGAACCCCGCGTCTTTACACGTTAGCTGGTATTCCGAATTAGCGCAAGGCGGGCATCACTTCTTCAACGAACAGGCCGACGGACCGCATAACCTGCTCATGGGACAGGTCGCCCCAGGCGAAGATGGAGTTGAGGTAGTTGATGCTGCTCTCTTCGACCGTCCGGCCTACCTGCTCGCGGACGGTGGCGGGGGAACCCACCAGCATTACTTCCTTCTCAACCCAGTCGTCGAAATTGATGGCGGCGGGCAGGGGTACATCGTGCTTGTCCCACAGGAAGTTGATATTAAAGAACCAGGTGTCGAAGGCGGCGCGACATTCCTTGAGGGCCTCGGCGTCGGTGGGAGCGATGTAAACGTGGCGGGTAAGGCCGAGCTTGGGTTCCGGGACGTGGGCGTTCAGCCGGTCGTCGTCGGCCTTGTGATCCTGCCAGACCTTGCGGTAAAGGTCGAAGTGTTCCTTGACGTCGGTGGCCGCGTCGAACACGGTGCTGGTGTTGAAGCCGTGCTGGGCAATCCAGGGCACGGTGTCCTTGTTGTTGGTGGCGTACCAGAGGGGCGGGTAGGGCCGCTGCTGTGGCTCGGACCAGACCTGGATGTCTTCGTACTGGTAATGCTTGCCGACGTAGTTGAGGGTCTGCTGGGACATACCCATGATCAGAACGTCCAGGGCTTCCTGGAACATTTCCCGGCCTTCGTCAAAGTCCACATCGTAATGAGCGGCCTCCATGGGAACGATGCCCCGGCCCACGCCCAGGTCCAGGCGTCCGTTGCTCAAGTTGTCCAGCATGCACACTTCGTGCAGCAGGCGCAGAGGGCTGTAGAAGGGCAGCAGGTACACCAGGGGGCCCAAACGGATGTTTGTGGTGCGCTGGGCGGCGGCGGCCAGGAACACCCCGGGTGATGGCGCGAGGCTCAAGGGGGTGACGTGGTGCTCGGCCAGGTGATAGCAGTAGAAACCGTTCTTGTCCGCGTACTCCAGCAGCTTGAGACGTTCTTCGTAGATCTTGTTGTGGGGCTGCCTCTCCCATTCAATCCAGTCGAACAGGCCAAATTCAAGGGAATCCCCGTTCCCGGACTGCGACTGTTGCATGCTCATTATTTCGACTCCCTTGCCGGTCAAATTGGTGAGAAGTAATTGGGAATTATAAAGAAAGGCAGGCCGTATTGAAAACGGCCTGCCTGCTATTGAACCAAAGGTTCAGGTTAACCGGAGGCTATCCCTTGTAGGCAGCCCGAACAGCGTGCATGTGACCGTTACGAGGCACGGTGCTGCCGGGGTAGACCCAGCTTTCCACGACCGAGGGGTCACCCACGACGGTGTGGGGGAACCAGAACAGAGGCATGGTCAGGTAGTTGTCGAAGGCCCAGTTGCCCCACTCGCGAGCAATGCGATCCCGCTCGTCGAAGTCGGTGGCGTTGCGCCAGTCGGCAGATATCTTGTTGACCCAGTTGTCCTGGTAGTGGTTGCTGGAGCCAAAGGTGCTGGTGAAACCGGTAAGGTTACCGTATTCCAGCGGGAAGTAGATGATAATGTTGGGCCAGACCCGGTTCTGCATCTCACGGGCACGGTAGCGTTCCCGAACCTGGGAGGCGCTGAGGTCCTCAATTTCAACCTCGATACCTACGTTCTGCCAGTAAGTAGCGATGGCTTCCATCGCCTGGGGCAGTTCGGCCTCACCCGGGGAGACGTAGGACTGCACGGTTACCTTGACCGGGTTGTCAGGACCATAACCGGCCTCGGCCAGCAACTGCTCGGCTTCATCCGGGTTGTACTTGTACTCGGTCTCGTAGCGGTCAGGCCAGGTCTCGTCCCAACCGTAGTGGCTGGGGTGGAAGTAACCGACATACATGAGTTCGCCGATGCCCTTGTAAAGGACGTCCAGGAGTTCTTCCCGGTTGATGGCCTTATTCATGGCGCGGCGGACTTTCCAGCCGTTGTTCTGGAACAGGGGTGAATTGCGGTCCTGAGGCGGTTCCTGGCCAGCCCAGGGAGTCTCGGCCCAAGGTACCGAGGGGTCATAAGCGGCAAGGTCCCGCTCATCGTCGCTCAGGTACATGCCACCAAAGAACACGAAGAAGTTGTTGGCGGTAAACTGGGAGCGGAACAGCTTCATGCCGTTCTCGGCAGCGTCCTTCTGAAGGTCCAGAGGGAGGTCGGCCAAGTGAGCTTCGCCGGCCAGAAGGGCGGCGTAGCGGCTGGCGTCTTCAGTTACCCAGTAGAGCCGGATTTCCTGGAAGTCAGGAGAATCGGGCAGAACGCCTTCGGGCAGGTCAACATTGTGGGTCCAGTGGGTACCAGGGGTCTTTTCCATGATGAAGGCCTGGGCGGGTTCCCGCTCCAGGTACTGGTAGGAACCAGTGCCCTGCAGGCCATGCTCGTCCAGCAGCGATTCCCTGGCTTCCAGATTGGCCAGGCAGGCTGCGTCGTCTTCACCACAGAAATAGAGGTCGCCTTCGCCACCAGCGGACTCCCAGAAGTTCTTGCTCCAGGGACCCATCTCGGAGGAGGCATTGCTCATTACGAACTCGGCGTCAAAGGTGGTCGCCGGAGTTCCATCCCTACCATGGAAGGTCATCTTGAAGGTGTAGTCGTCAATCTTGGTGAAGTACTTGTCGGGACCGGCGAGGGGAGTACCGTCCTCATTGCGGCCGCCTACGAAGTAGCGCCAAGTGCCCAGACGGGTGTCGGGGCGGGTAAGGATCTGAGCAGTGTGCACGAAGTCGTCGGCAGTGAGTTCACCCCAGCCGTTGTGGAACTCGATGCCCTCGCGGAGCCAGAAAGTCCACTCGGAGAGGTCGTCACTGGCTTCCCACTTGTGGGCCAGTTCCGGTACGTATTCGCTGGTAGTGGGGTGAATGCCGATGGCGTAGTCCAGCGTGGGGTCATACTGAACGTAAGCCTGGCGGCTGCCCGCCCAGGGGCGATTGGTTTCGTTGTTGGCGGAAGTGATGGCGAACTCCAGGCGATCTACCTGCCTGGCATCTACCATGGACTCTTCCTCCATAGCCTGGGGTACGGCGGTGGGCGCAGGGGCCGCCTCAGCGGCCTGCTCCATGCTGTCGGTGCCAGAAGTGGAACCGCTCGAGCCGCCTTCCATGCCGGTACTGGGCTGACGCTGAGCGGCCGGCGGCGGACCGGCGGGTTCCTGCATTTGTTCAGTCGCGGCTTGCTCTGAGGCTGACTCGGTGGTGGTACTGCCGGTCTCGGCAGGACTCTCTTCGGCCGCGCCGCAAGCAATCATTAATGCCAGCAACATGCTCAGCGAGCAATAGAGCCATAGCCTGGGTTTGGTTAACCAGTGATAAGCCATTATTCCTCTTTTCCCTCCTGTAAGTATCACATTGGATAGAACTGTGTAGCTGTAGACAAACCGGCTCCGGCTTCTCTATTTACCCCAAATAGAGATATGGCCAGCCCAAGTCTGACAATTTGTCGAACTATATGACACCCCAGTAAAGAATGTCAATAATTTGTTAACCTGTTTATTGCGTAGTTTGAAGAAGGCCAGAAATTTGACGGATGTTTTCTTTAAATGCCTGGGTGGGGGATGGGTTGAGACTGGTTGGGGCTTCACCCCCATTCCTTCGGCAGGCTCAGGACAGGCTCTAACCTTCCCCCTTCGAGGGGGAAGGGACTTTTGGGGAGGGCCTCACCCCCATTCCTTCGGCAGGCTCAGGACAGGCTCTAACCTTCCCCCTTCGAGGGGGATGGGACTTTGGGAGGGACTTCACCCCCACCCTAGCTTTCCCCCTTCGAGGGGGATGGGACTTTTGGGGAAAGCCTCACTCCCATTCCTTCGGCAGGCTCAGGACAGGCTCTAACCTTCCCCCTTCGAGGGGGAAGGGGTTCTTGGGTTTTAGGTGAGGGGGCCGAAGTCGGGGGGCATTACCCTCCGGTGGGAGGCCGCCTCGTAGGATGACGCGACGTTCAGCAGGATGTCTTCCTTGCCCGGTTCGGTGCGGAAAACGAGGGAGAAGGGCAGCCCGGGCGCATCCAGGGCGGTGGGCACACCGGATGGCGCCGACACGTAACTCATCCCGTCATCCGACAGGCGGAAGACGGGGTCGTAGGCGGTCTGAACGTAGCCGGCGGGAATCAGCACCTCGGTGAGGCCGGCGTTGGGGCCGTTGGTGGATTCCTGACGGATGTTGTTGCCGCCGCTGCTCTGGTTGGCGCCGCCGATGAGGGCCGGGGGATAGGGGGTGTGGAGCCGAACCAGGGCGTCGAGCTTGTTTTCCAGAATTACCATCATGTCCACGCGCCGCAGGAATTCCCGCAGCATTATGCGCTCGTCAACACCCTGACGGCCGCCAAGGGGATTCCGAAGGTCGGTGACCTCTTCCCAGTTCTTGAAGGCGGCGCGCTGGTCGTCGCCCCAGTACTTGGAGCGGGCATTGAGGGTGGGCCAGTCCACCAGGGTTTCCGAATAACCCAGGGCGCGCCAGTCGGCGGAGCGGCGGGACAGGTACTGCCTAATGTGGTAGCGGAAGGACATGGCCAGGATCTGGTCCTGGATGGTGGCCAGGTCGAGGTTTGATGGAGGTTCGATGAGACCATCGGCCAGTTCCACGAAATAGTCCACGGGCTGCATTTCGCCGGAACCGAAGAAGACGCCGGGGGCGAACTCGGTGGGTACGATGGTGTCGGCGAACTCCTTGAATACGGGCTGGCCGTCGGGACCCAGGCGATAGAGGATGTCGGGCATGAACACGGGGAGCAGGGCGGCGATGGCCCGGCGGAAGTCCACCTTCATGGGCTCGATTTCCGGGTCGGCCGGGAAATTGCGATCGGCCGATTCGAGAAGGGTGGCGCCCAGGTGGTCGCGCAGAACAGCCTTGATTTCCTGGTTGACCGCGTCAACTATGGGCTTTTCGGTAAGAGACCCGGCCGGGTAGGCCATGGACTCGCGGATGATGCCAAGACGCACACCCCGGAGGGAGCCGGCCTCGCCGGGGGCGCGAGCGTGAACGGCATAGGAGGGCAGCACGGAGGAACGGGGCACGGTGGTGAAGGGGTCGCGGGGGTCGTAGTAGCCCTCCTCCGGGTCTTTCAGGGCGTCCAATACCCGGGCGCAGTCCTGGATGGCGCGGCAGTGAATGCCACTGCGGTCGCAGTAAATGTCAGCGCCGATGGCGCCGCCGTCAAAGCCCAGCATGGCCTTGTGGGGCAGGATTAGGGCCACCGAGTTGTGGTTGGCGGGGCCCCGGGTTGAGGCGCGGGTCTCCTCGCCCAGGCTGGCCATCACCATGTTGGTGCTGACCGAGAGGGCCGAACCGGAGCTGGAGCCGAGGGACGCCGAGCGGGAGGTGTCGTAGGGGTTGGAGGGATTGCCGCCCCAGCTGCTGCGCTGGTAGCCCAGTACCGAGGGCAGGATTTTATCGGGGGTGTGGCGTCCGCCCGGGTCGCCGGCTCGGCCGTTGTATTCGGTATTGACGGCCTTGGCGAAGATGATGGCGCCCTTGTTGCGAAGCTGCTCCACCAGAACGTGGTCGCGAGCGGGGAAATCGATGTCGTAAGCCGCGTCGCCGCCGCCGGTGGAGCGCATATCCTTAGTGTCAAAGGGGTCTTTGAAGGAAAAGGTGACCCCGTACATTGGCATGGCCTCGAGGTCGGGGCTGGCGCCGTACTGGGCATCGAGTTCCGCAGCCCGCTCGAGGGCATCGGGGAACTGGCGGAAGTGCTCGCAGACGGGAGGGGCGCCCGGCGGCAGCGGACCCTGAGAGGGATGGCGGTCGAAGTCGCCCTTGCAGGTAACGGACCGCTCGCCGCGAATGTTGATGGTGGCCAGGGCGTTGACCTGCCCGGCTTTTCGCTTGGCGACAATCATCCCGTACTGCTGCTGGACAGTGGAATCGGAAGCGGTGGACTCCATTCGGCCGAACTCCAGGGGCTTTCCCTGGTACTTGTCCAGATCGGGAAAGATTTCAGAAGCGGGAACCGTTTCGGTGGGGAACCGGATGGGGTCGCCGCCCCTCAGCGTGCCCGTAGCCTCGGGAATGGGGGCGCCGTCTTCGGTGACCAGAACGCTGGGCACGCCATTGTAAGCCCGCACCCGATCTATGTAGCCCTGGACAATCTCCACGCAGGCGGTCTGGCCAGCCTGTATGGCAGCGTGCAGGTCGGCGATGGTTGCTTCCTCCAGCCGGAAACGGTTTGCGCTCATGGTTTCACCTTCATTTTTTGGTCGAGTTTGATGTGGTTGATTGGGTGGGTGGGGGTCACCCCCATTCCTTCGGCAGGCTCAGGACAGGCTCTAACCTTCCCCCTTCGAGGGGGATGGGACGTTTCTGGTTTTGGTTTTAGCCGATTACCACCTGCTCGTCGAGGAGGATGCCGCCTTCGAGGTAGGCGATGGTGATGGGGTCACGCTGGAGGGCCGCCTGGACGGTCTCGACAGGCATGGAGCGGGGAGTTCCAGGCACCACTACCCGGCGTACGGCGCTGCGATGGACGATCCGGCCTTCCGCCGCGCTGGTCTGGGAAAGGTCGCGGCCGCCGGACATGTTCAGGCCCACTTCCACCTGAATGTCCCGGGCGTCCTGCTCATCTTCAAGGGGCAACAAGCTGGTCAGGGTGGTCGCGGTGGAGGCGGCCCAACCGGCATGAGCAGACGGGAAGGGCGGGGGAATCAGCCCCGGGGAGCTGTGCCCGGCCATCACCGTCCAGCGGCTGGTGTGGGTCAGGTTGCGGGTGGTTATGTAAATCTTGGCCTCGCCCTCATGTTCCAATACGCCGTCGGCGTCGTATTCCTTAGTATCCAGCAGGTAGCTGCCGTGGACCGTGCCAGGCTGGATTACCGGCAGAGTTCCCTCCAGGTCCGGCAGGTTGCCGGAAGAGGCGGGAATTGCCGTTACCTCCCCGGAGCGCCACTGGACTTCGTCCTCAATCTGCATAGAACCCTTGGTCAGGGCCTGGGCCACGGGACAGTAACGGGAAGCCCGCTGCAGGCGAACCCGCTGGGCTTCGGTCAGGTCGCCCTTAAGGGTAACGACTTCGCGAACACCGAAGCCGATGGAACCGGCGCGCTCGATGGGTTCCAGTTCAAAGTCAACCCCGATATCCTCGAGGGGTATGCCGCCACGGTAGGCCACGCCTACCACAGTTACGACCGTTCAAGCAGCCCAGGCGGCGACGGAAAGGTACTGGGCCGGCGGTCCGGCCAGGTCGGTTTTCAGATTTGGAATGCCTGTGACGAAGGGCCAGGGGCCTCGGGTGTTGTCTCCTGCTCCAATGAGAGTCAATACGGTGTCGTCGCCCACCGGTCTGGACACTATGGACCTGCGGGTTTCCAGGCTGACGGGAGGTGAATTCGGCTGAGTCATAATGCGCTCCTTGGCGCCGCAGCCATCCTTCAGTGAAATGAGATGACCTTCTCTGAAGTGAGATGACCCTTGAAATGCTGCGGTGGCTCGAATTACCCGCACTATAAGCATGCGGGTGGAAGGGGTCAACCGGGGAGAGGGGACTTTTGACTGGTTTGCTGGTAGGTAGGGGTCACCCCCATTCCTTCGGCAGGCTCAGGTCAGGCTCTAACCTTCCCCCGTCGAGGGGGAAGGGAGTTTTTTGCTTTGTTGGCGGGTGTGTGTCACCCCCATCCTAGCCTTCCCCCTTCGAGGGGGAAGGGATATGCAATAACCTACTGTCGCCCGTTAGGGATCGACGTCGAAGGGGCCGGGGAGTTCCAGTTCGTCGCCGATTTCGCGGATGGCGGGGAGGACCTCCTGGTCCATCAGTTCCAGGCAGCGCATGGTGTCCTTGTGGGTTATTGAGCCGTCGTTGGTCCACACCGCCAGGATTCCGGGACGCACCATTTCCAGCACCTCACGAACCTTGCGGATGACGGTATCGGGACTGCCGATGACCATGCGGTTGTCGTCAATCATGGACTGGTAGGTTTCATCGTCCACCGGACCGGTGCGGAAGGGGTCGTTGGCCCGGGTGGCGCGCACCTGAGCCTCGCGCTCGTCGTCGGCCCAAATGTCGCGGGTGGTGCGGTTGTAGCCGGGCGGGAAGGAGTACTCCCGGGGCATAGCAACCCGTCCCACACCCACCAGCGCCTCAAGGAAGCCCCGGCCGGCAACCTTGGCCTTCTCGTCGGTGTCCTGAACGTGGATGGGCAGCATGTAGCCGAAATTCTGGGGGCCGGCCTCGTATCCGTGCATGCGGGCGGCATCGCGGTATATGTCCTGCATATAGCCGAAGGTGTAGGGAACGATGCCCAGGTAGAAATAGGGGTAGTGGTGTTCGGCGCACCAGGCCGCAGTTTCAGCGCTGCCCGTTCCGGGAATCCATATGGGCGGATGGGGCTTCTGCAGCGGCACCTGGAAGGGATTTACGTGGCGGAAGTGGTAGTGCTTGCCTTCCCACCGGAAGGGACCAGGGGTGGTCCAGGTCTTCAACACCAGGTCGTGAGCCTCTTCGAAGCGCTCCCGGTTATAGACGGGATTGGTATTGGTGGCCCAGCTTTCGGTGCCGCCGCCCCGCACAAAGCCGGACACCAGGCGGCCACGGGAGATGCAGTCAATCTCGGCCAGTTCTTCGGCCAGGCGGAGAGGGTTGTCGTGAATGGGCAGGGGATTGCCCATGAGCACTATCTTGGGTTTCTTGGTGATGCGGGCCAGGATGGCGGCTTCCAGGTTCATGGCGGCGCCCAGGCTCGTGGGGGTACTGTGGTGCTCGTTGAGCATCATCCCGTCGAAGCCGATTTCTTCACAGTACTGCCATTCGTCAAGGTAATAGTTGTACTGGTCCGCGGCCACGGCGGGGTCAAAGTGGGAGTTGGAGAAGGTTACGCGGTGCGCGCCGCCGGGGCTGTTTTTCACGTCGTCTTCGGTGTAGTTGAAATAAGCGCGCTCGGTAAACCTCATTACGAACATGGGACGCCTCCTGGCCGGTGGGATTCAGATTTCGGTTTAAATTACTCCATACCCTTCCTTTCGTCAAACGTTTGGGAGTGGGTGGAATTGAAACGCGGGGTACCAGTGGAAGCAGGATGGAGCAGCGGGCCGGAGAAACAGGAGCAGGAAGGTCGCTGAATACCGGCAGTAGCCGGCATGACGTGGAAAGGGGTGTCTTTTAGAAACTATCTTAAGATTATTCAAGGAAGCGCATTGGGCAAAATGCGACAGCAAAAGAGATTGCTTTTCACCCCCATCCCTTCGGCAGGCTCAGGACAGGCTCTAACCTTCCCCCGTCAAGGGGGAAGGGATTTTGAGATAGTCTTTTAGTACCTTGCCGGACAGGGCTTCGGGGGGGTTATTCGGGCGCAGTATCCTCTATAATCGCCGCAACTATAACCCCAGCAACGACTTAACCTTTAGCGAGGACGGTGGACCATGGAAGTGACGCCATTTGAGATATTCATTCCCGAAGCCGTTATGGAGGACTTGCGGGACCGACTGGCCCGTACCCGCTGGCCCGACGAGATTCCAGGGTCGGACTGGGCCTACGGCTCCAACCTGGCGTACGTGAAGGAGTTGACGCAATACTGGCGCACCGAGTTTGACTGGCGAAAGCAGGAGGCCTTCCTCAACACCTTTGACCACTTTCGCACCACGGTGGAGGGTCTGGGAATCCACTTCATCCATGCCAAGGGGAAGGGGCCCAACCCGCTGCCTTTGGTCATCACCCACGGGTGGCCCAGCACCTTCTATGAAATGGTGAAGGTGATCCCGAGACTGACCGACCCGGCAACCTACGGCGGCGATCCCGCTGACTCCTTTGACGTGGTAGTCCCTTCCATGCCAGGGTACGGCTTCTCCGATGCCGCGCAGGAACCCGGTATGAGTCCGGCGAGAGTTGCCGATTTGTGGGCCAAGTTAATGACGGAGAACCTGGGGTACGACCGGTTCGTGGCCCAGGGAGGAGACTGGGGAGCCGGGGTTACGGCACGCCTGGGTTACGCGTACCCCGAACGGGTGGCCGGCATCCACGTCACCGCCGTATCGGGCGCTGCCATGACTCCGGACCTGGGCGAAGGATCACGGCCGCTGACCGACCGGGAACGGGCCCTGATCGAGGAGCGGGCGCAGTGGCGGGAAGCCGAGGGGGGATATTCCCATATCCAGGGCACCAAGCCCCAGACCCTGTCCTACGGGCTCAATGACTCACCCACCGGCCTGGCCGCGTGGATCGTGGAAAAGTTCCGGACCTGGAGCGACTGCGAGGGAGACGTGGAGTCCCGGTTTACCAAGGATGAGCTGCTGACAAACATTACGCTCTACTGGGCGACCAATACCATCGGTTCTTCGGTCCGAATTTACTACGAGTCCCAGCATAACCCGTGGGCCTTTGGGCCCGGGGAGCGGATTACCGCGCCCACTGCGGTGGCGTTGTTTCCCGTGGATTTGAGCCACCCGCCCAGGGAGTGGGCCGAGCGTTCCTATAACGTGCAGAGGTGGACGACAATGCCCCGGGGCGGCCACTTTGCCGCGATGGAGGAACCGGATTTGCTGGTAGGGGACATGAGGGAGTTCTTCCGGACGGTACGGTAAACGAAATCTGCCACATCGGGTTCCCGGGGCGAAAAACCGGAAGCGTCTGGATTCCGCTTTCCCCGAAAGCCGGAACTCGGCTCTTGACGACGCCGCCTGGAGGGAAAGGGGATTCTTGAAATGGCTTACAGGAAAACGGGGCGGCCACCAGAGTTGGGGCCGCCCCGTTTGCTTGCAAGGGTGTATCCAGACTATTCGGGCTATCCGGGCTATTCGGGAATGAACTGCACGATGCCCACTACTATGCCCTGTGGGTCCTTCAGGTACGCAAAGCGAACGTTACTCTCCTGCATGACGGGCACCAGGACTTCCGCGCCCATCTCCACAGCCTTCTGGAAGGTGGCATCGACGTCTTCCACGCAGAAGTAGGTTGACCAGTGAGGGGGTACGTCACCCCAGTCCGGCTGAATCTGGATCATCCCGGCCACGCCGGTTTCGCCCAAAGTGAAGAAGTGGTAGTCGCCCTCGTCCTTTTCCATGGGTGCGCTGTTGAGGGACCAGCCGAAGACACTGGCATAGAAGCCGGCGGCTGCAGCCAGGTCTGTCGTGTTGATCTCATTCCAGCCCAGGGACCCGGGCTCGGAAATGAGGCCGGCGCCGATGTGATCTTTGGGCTGCCAAATGCCGAAGGTGGCGCCGGCGGGGTCCGCCACTACTGACATGCGGCCGGCATCGAAGACGTCGAAGGGGCCGTTGATTACGTTGCCCCCGGCCTCGGTGACACGGGCGGTGGCCGATTCCACGTCGTCGGTGGCGATATAGCAGACCCAGTGGGGGGTGAACCCTTCGGCAATCATCTGTTCGTGGATCTGGAAGAGGCCGCAGACGAAGTTTCCGTCCTTTTGCATCATGGAATAGACCATGTTTTCGCCCATGGGGTTGTCGGTCCAGGTCCAGCCCAGCAACTGGGAATAGAAGGTCTTGGACGCCTCCGCGTCGGGGGTGGCCAGTTCACCCCAGCAGAAAGTTCCGGGGGTGTGGGAGGTGACTTGGGGCATGGTGGTTTACATCTCCTGAAAATTTGAGGAAGCAGGGAATCAGCCAAACCTTCCGGTTATGTACGCTTCGGTTCTCTCGTCCGTGGGGTTGGTGAAAATCTGCCTGGTTTCGCCAAACTCGATAAGTTCACTTATCTTGTCCTCCCCGGGATTCAGGAAGGCGGTGTAGTCTGAAACCCGGGCCGCCTGCTGCATGTTGTGGGTAACAATGACGATGGAATACTCGTTGGACAGTTCCCGCATCAACTCCTCGATGGACTGGGTGGAGATGGGGTCGAGGGCGGAGCAGGGTTCGTCCATCAGAATAATCTGAGGCTGCACCGCCAGGGCTCGGGCGATGCACAAGCGCTGCTGCTGGCCGCCGGAGAGGGAGAGGGCGCTCTCCCGCAACCGGTCCTTCACCTCGTCCCACAAGGCGGCGCGGCGGATGGAATCTTCGACCAAGCCGTTCAGGTCGCCCTTGAAGCCGTTGACCCGGGGCCCGAAGGCAACGTTGTCGAAGATGGACTTGGGGAAGGGATTGGGACGCTGGAACACCATGCCAATCTGGTAGCGGATTTCCGTGGGGTCAACGCTGGCGTCGTACAGGTCCTGTCCTCCGAACAGCACGGACCCGGTCATGTGGAAGCTGGGGATAAGGTCGTTCATCCGGTTGAAGCAGCGCAGCAGAGTGCTTTTGCCGGAACCGGAAGGCCCGATGATGGCCGTTATCCTGTGAGTTTCCACGTCCATATCCACGTCGCTGATTACACGGGTGGTCCCGTAAAAGACGTTGAGCTGCTTGGTTTCGATGATGGACGGATTCCTGGCCACGGCTTAACCCTCCAGACGACGCTGGAACCGGTTGCGGAGCAAAACCGCCAGGGCGTTCATGGACAGCAACACGACCAGCAGAATAATGATTCCAGCGGCGGCGGCTTCGTGGAAGCCTTCCTGGGGCCGGGAGACCCAGTTGAAAATCTGAATTGGCAGTACGGTAAACCGGCTCAGTGGTCCGTCGGGGGTAAAGGGAACGAAGGTGAGGGCGCCCATAACGATGAGGGGCGCAGTCTCGCCTACGGCGCGGCTGACGGCCAGGATTACGCCGGTGAGAATGCCTGGGAAGGCCTGGGGAAGCACCAGGCGCCAAATGGTCTGCCAGCGCGTGGCGCCCAGGGCAAACCCACCTTCGCGAATTGACGGAGGCACCGCGCGGATGGCCTCCTCGGCGGCGATGATGACTATGGGCAGAACCAGCAGCGCCAGGGTGAAGCTGCCGGCCAGTACGCTCTTGCCCAGGTCCAAAAACCTGACAAAAATTTCCAGCCCCAGGATTCCGTAAACGATAGACGGCACGCCGGCGAGGTTGGCGATGTTTATCTGGATAATCCGGGCAAACCAGTTCCTGGGGGCGTATTCCTCCAGGTATATGGCCGCGGCCACGCCGAAACTGAAAGCCAGGGCGCCGGCCAGGGCAACAACGTAAATGCTGCCGAAGAGCGCCGCCTTGATGCCGGCCCCCTCGGGGTGGCGGGAAGGAAAGCTGGTAAGAAAGGACCAGTTCACCCGCTGCCAGCCGTCAATGAATATATTTATCAGCAGGGCCGCCAGCATGCCCAGGCCAATGAGAATGGAGACGAGGCACAAAATGTGAAAGATCTGGCCATGGAGGCGTCGGCGCCTCATCTGCCGGTCGAATTGTCCTCGTACGATCTCTGCCATTACTCGTACACCTCCCGGAAGCGGCGGACTATGAACTGGCTCAGCAGGTTCATCGCCAGGGTTATCACGAACAGGCTCAGGCCCACGGCGAAGATGGTCTTGAATTCCAGGGTGCCGGTGGGGGTGTCGCCCAGACTCACCTGAACGATGTAGGCGGTCATAGTTTCGATGGGCACGAAGGGGTTGAAGGTAAAGTTAGGGTTCTGGCCAGCGGCAATGGTTACGATCATAGTTTCGCCGATGGCCCGGGAGGTGGCCAAGATGAAGGCGGCCACAATTCCCGACAGGGCCGCGGGAATCACCACACGGGTTGAGACTTCGAGCTTGGTGCTGCCGAGGGCGTAGGCGCCCTCCCGCAAGGAGCGGGGCACCGACCGCATGGCGTCTTCGCTGAGGCTGGATACCATGGGCAGAATCATGATGCCCATTACGATGGAGGCGCTTAAGCCGTTGAATACCGAGATATCGTCGGAAATTGCCCGCAGGATAGGGGTGACAAACAGCAGGGCAAAGTAGCCGTACACCACGGTGGGAATGCCCGCCAGAATCTCCAGAACCGGCTTCACTATTTGCCTGGCAGTCTCAGGGGCATACTCGCTGAGGTAGATGGCGCTCATCAGGCCCAGGGGAAGCGCCACAAACATTGCTCCGATGGAGGTAAGAAGCGTTCCCGTCAACAGGGGCAGGATGCCGAAGTGCTTTGAAGCGAACAGGGGAGTCCACTTGGTACTGGTCAGGAACTCGAAAATGGATACTTCCTGAAAAAAAAGCGCCGCCTCAAAAATGAGGACGGACACAATACCGATGGTGGTGAAAATGGACACAATGGCGCAGAGGAACAGGACTACTTTAATGATTCGTTCCGGCAGATATCTTTTCCACCGGCTGGCGGCATTGGCAGCCGCATAGGCATCGGAGAATGAACTTTCAAGGGCTGATTGATGCCGGACCAAAGCTGTTTACCCCTTTAGCTTGGCGCTTGAGTGTCGAAAGCGGGACGGTTGATCAATTTGACCGGAAATATAGTCCGGGGCGTGAGCAGGTTGACTGTCTGCCAGGCCGCGCTGAATCCGTCCGGAACGGGGTCAAGGAGGCGAACCGCTTGACAGGATAAATCACCCATTGGACACAAACAATCGCTTTTCTGAAAGCAATTGTTTAACGAATTGTTTAAGGATTGTTAAAGGGGAATTCCCCGGGCAGGTGGAGGCGGCACAGTGTAGCCGGGCATTGAAGCGGCAATGCTATAATTTGGCCGATTCACCTTGCGGGAGATGTCAGACTTGCCTTCCAGGAGAAAAACGTGGGCGCCAATTTAACGCTGAGCGTTGTGGACCAGTCTCCGGTCAGGGCCGGGGGCACGGCCGGGGATGCCTTGCGGGAGACTATCCAACTGGCCGTGGCAGTGGAGAAACTGGGCTACTACCGCTACTGGCTGGCCGAACACCACAATATCCCTAACTTCGCCGGCACCAGTCCCGAGGTACTGGCAGGACAGGTGGCCGCCCATACCAATACCATCCGGGTGGGCAGCGGCGGCGTTATGCTCTCCCACTACAGCGCGCTGAAGGTGGCGGAAAACTTCCGCATGCTGGACTCGCTGTACCCGGGGCGGATAGACCTAGGAGTGGGAAGGGCGCCCGGCAGCGACCACCTGACAGCGGCGGCCCTGTCGTATCCGGGCAGCCCCAAGGACGTCCAGCACTACCCCAGGCAGGTGGTGGACCTGGTGGCATACCTGAACGGGGGGCTGGAGCCCGAGCATCCCTTCGCCCAGGTGCAGGCAGGTCCGGACAAGCCGCAGACGGCTCCGGAGGTGTGGCTGCTGGGGTCACGGTACGAAAGCGCCTACATGGCAGCGAAGCTGGGGATGCCCTTCGCGTACGCTCACTTCTTTGGCCTGGGGGTGGGCGAGGGCCCTTCCATTGTGGACGGGTACCGCAAGCAGTTTGAACCTTCCAGGTTCCTGGACGAACCCAAGATCAACATTGGGGTCCAGGTGCTATGCGCTGAGACGGAGGAAGAGGCCCTTCGCATAGCGGTCGGCCGCAACCTGGGCCGCCTGTACTCGGTGACCAACCGGGCCAAGGGAATTCCAACGATAGAAGAGGCCTTGAATTACCAGTACCAGATGAACGAACTGGCCTTTATTCGCCAGTACAGCCAGGTCTGCGCCGACGGCGACCCAGAGCAGGTGAAGGAAAAGCTGGAGAAGCTAGCGGAGATTTACCAGACGCCGGACTTGAGCGTGGTTACTATCTGCCACGATTTTGCCGACCGGGTGCGGTCTTACGAACTGGTGGCGGAGGTCTGCGGGCTGGAAGCGGCCCAGGCATAGGAGGCGTTTCCAGGCTCATCCCATGGGATGGCGGTCCAAGATGCGACTCTCCCGAGGGGCGTCACCCCCACCCTGGCCTTTCCCCGCACAGGGGTGAAGGGGTTTTGAATTGGCCTCCAGACGGTGTTCACTGAATGGGACTGCCGTGATTCACAGTTTTGCTGCTTCGCGCCCCTGGTTTCCGGCCTGTCCTCTACCCCTCAAAAGTTTCAATCACCCGCCGGTATGATGATTTGGCTTCGTCCACGGTGAAGGGGGCCACCACGGGCAGGCTCAGGCCCAGACCTCGCCGCCTGTTTATTTCTGCGCGACATTGTTCCGCATTCCCCACCACGGCCACCTGGTCCTGCATTTCCACGCTGATGCAACCGGAGGCTTCCTGCAGGTTGCCTCGATTAATAGCGTCCGCCGCGGCGGCCATTTCCGGTCCAAACCCCATGCCCTGGAAAAAGTTGTTGTAGAAGGGATTGCTGGCGTAGCGGGCAATCTGCTCCTGAAGGCTGGCTCGCGCGTCGGCCAGATTGTCTGACACCGCCACCCTGACGTATCCGGCGATATCTATCTCGGAGGGGTCGCGGCCGGCCTTTTCCGCGCCCCGGCGGAGGTGGTGAACAGCCTGTTCCAAGTAGTTGGAGGCAGTCCAGTTAAGCAGGACACCGTCGGCCAGTTCGCCGGTCAGTTCCAGCATCTGGGGGCCGAGGGCTGCCACGTAGATGGGCACCCGCTGCTGGGGAGCGGCGGCGCCCAGGGTGGCGTGCCCGACGTTGAACTGCCGGCCAGCGAGAGCAACGCTTTCACCGTCCAGAAGTTTTCGGACAAGGACCAGGGTTTCCCGCATATGGGTCAGCGGGCGGCGGAAAGCGATGCCATGAACGTTTTCCACCGATGGCTGGTGGCCAACGCCCAGACCAAGGACGAACCGACCCTGGGAAAGGGTACCGAGTCCGGCGGCAGACATGGCAGTCAGCATTGGCGTACGGTAGTAAACGGGCAGGATGCCGGTGGCCAGCTTTATGGTCTGGGTCTGGGCAGCCAGGAAGGCAAGCTGGGTTAAGGAGTCGCGGCCCGAGCCCTCGGGCACCCAGACCATCTCGTAGCCCCGGCTCTCGGCCAGGCGGGCCAGTTCCAGGGAATCGGCGGGAGACAACTGGGGATCGTTTTCGAGGCGGACGGCGATGCGGGGCATGCGGGTTCTCCTTTATGGGGAAAGGGATTGAAGGCAAGGGGCCCTCATTGGTCTTACAATTCTGACCCAACGTTTGGTTGGAGCCGGTTTTAGAGGGTCTCAATCGGGTGGCAGATTTGCCTACGGGCGAAGTCGGAGTTCAGGGCACGAGGGCGGGTTTGAAACCCGCCCCTGCCGGAAGCCTTCGATGAAACGCCAAGCTAAACGCCCATCTGACGGGCCAGGTCGGTGAAGTCGGTGGCAACTACGTCGAAGGACGGGTCGGGAGTGGGGTCGGGGGTGTGGTCCGGGCCGCGTTCCATGGGTCGAGGGACGAAGCCGGACTTCAGACCCACCTTTTGCGCCGAGAGCAGATCGCCCTGGTGGGCGGCGGTCATCATCACCTGTTCCGGGCGCAGGCCCAGCAGTTCCACGGTGGTCAGATAGCTTTCGGGGTCGGGCTTGTAGTGGTGGGCTACCTCTGCTCCCAGGATGGCATCCCAGGGCAGGCCACCGTTCTTGGCCATGTTGGTCATCAGGGCGATGTTGCCGTTGGACATGGTGGCGATGATGTACCGCTGCTTCAGGCGGTAGAGGCCCGGCACCGAATCCGCCCAGGGACGCAGGTTGTGCCAGAAGAAGTTGACCTCCTGTTTTTCCTCCTCGCTCAACCCTTCGATTTCGTACTCGGTCAGCACTTCTTCCAGGGACATCCGATGGAGGGAATCCAGGTTGGTCCAGGGGAGTTCGCCGGTGCGCACCTTGTTCATGAAGGGCTGGTACTTGCCGCGCCAGGCGTCGGCGAAGGCGCCCCAGTCGCGCTCGATACCCCGGGCGCTGCCGAAAGCGGCGCATTGGGCCATAATGCTGCCGCGCCAGTCAACTACCGTGCCGAATACGTCGAATATCAGTGCCTTAACATCAGGTGGAGCCATGCTTCCTCCGGTCTTTGCTGATTCACGGGCCGCCGAACCGGCCATCAGTCCAGGCCCAGCGGCAGTCCTTCGTCTTTTACTCTTTGTATGCAGGCGGAACAGCACTTGTCCTCGCTGATCTCATCGTGTACCGCCCACAGGTTTTCGCTTTCCAGGCCACACAGGAATACGGGAACCGTTTCCTCGATGCCCACGTCAACAATGTAGTGAATGCTGCCGGTCCTGGATTCAACCGGCCACCACCAAAGGGGCATTCCACTGGCCATTTCGTGATAGCGGGCCTTGTCGTCGTCCAGCCAGTTTTCCTCCGGGAGTTCCACCATCCAGGTCCTGTCCCGGGGGCCGCCTTGCCTGGTGGCCTTGAGGCGACCTTCGCGGATATAGCGGCGTATTTCCGACTGGGAGAGATTCAGCCGGTAAGATGCTTCCTGAATCGTTACGTGCTCCATGCTTATTCCTCGTCAACGAACATGGACTGCCTGGGTTGGTACCAGGTCCGGACAATAGGATACCGCAAAACTCGGTTCTGCTGTAGTTCCCGGAGGAAGCGAAGAGCAGGAGGATTCCACGGGGTTGCAACGAGGCAGGTAAGCGGTCAGAAGTCGTCGGTGACGCCAACGGGCAGGGGTTCGTCGGCGCCGACCCGTTCGGGGCAGTCCCTGGCGCCTATGGGACAAAAGCGGCATTCGCTATAGCTGGGTACCTTTCTGGGGGCCTGCAGCGTGCTCAGGCTCCGGATCAGGCTGCCGAGGGCGCTAACGAAGTGCTGATCCACCGCTTCACCCGGGATGTCCACGGGCCCGTCCGGGTACACGACCTGTCCGCTGACGGCCGCGCCGTGAAACTTGCTCTTCAGGGCACGGGGGAGAGCGTACAGGTAGGTCATTACCTGGGCGGAGTGGGATGCGTTGGGCTGGCCGACCCTGGCATCGACCACTATCACCTCGTTATCGCGGGCGACAACGAGGTCAGGCCGGCCGGCCAGGGTGGCCACGTTTCCCCTGAGGGTGAAGGAGTTCTGAGAGTCCAGGGAAACCTGGTAACCCTGCCTTTCGTAATAGCGGCGGGTCTGCTCCAGCAATTCGCCGTGGCGGATAAGCCACTGGACCTGATCGAAGTCTGAGGGGACCTTTTCCCAGGATGAACCTTCAAACTGGGCCCGAAACCAGGCTCCCCACTGACAGGAGACTTCGCCCACAAGGAGTTTGCTAATCCAGGAAACCCAGATATAGGGTCCACCAACTCGGGCCTGGGCCATGCTGTTACCTCGCCTCTTGCATGCGAATGAATGTTCTGAAACCAGTGTATAAAGGGAATCGTCGCGAGGGCAATGGGCAAGTGTCAGCAAGAATTGCACGGGGTCTGGCACAACCAGGATTAGCTGGGTATGATTGGCCAGTGCGGCTGAACCGATAAGTTAGGCCGCAGACGGAATGTCTGGGAAATGCGGACCTGGGTGGCCAGCGAGCCTTAAGCTGCCGGCAAGAACCAGTTGTCGTTGGGAAGGTTAACCCGGACCAACAGTGACGAGCAGGCATTAGGGGGTGTCGTCAAGTTAGCCCTTCCTGCCGGCTGGGGATCGGGTTCAAGTACGCTGCAATACAACGCCTTCTTACATCGCGAAGGTTATCACCCAAAATTAAGACGTTTCTGGATTCCGGCTTTCGCCAGAATGACGAGAATCGACTTTTGACGACACTACCTAGAACCATAAATTCCGAAATTCTTTCAACCCCGTGGAGGGAACTGCAATGACCCAGCCCATCAAGATTTCCATGCGGGTACCGGGCACGTCGCCCATGCCCGAAATCCTGGACATGATTCGCCGGATTGAAGCGGCGGGCTTTGACGGGGCCGGCATTCTGGACAGCCAGATGATTTGCCGGGACACTTTCGTTACGCTGGGCCTGGCGGCAGGGGTCACCAGCAGCCTGCAGCTTTTCCCCGCAGTTACAAATCCCTTCGCACGCATCCCTTCGGTAATGGCCGGAGCGGCGCAAACAGTGGCGGAACTCGCCCCCGGGCGGACCAGGGTCATTGTGGGGACGGGCTACACCTCCGCCAGCACGATAGGGCGGCGGCCGGCAACCCTGCGGCAAATGCGCCAGTGCATTACGGAGGTTAAAGCGCTGCTGGCCGGCGAGACGGTGGACTACGGCAACATGACCAATCGCCTGGACTTCACCGGAGGATCGCGGGTGCCGGTGCTTATGGCTGCATCGGGGCCCCGCTCGCTGGAACTGGCGGGGGAGATAGCGGACGGCGTGCTCGCCCTGGTGGGCTACACGCCGGGAATTGTGGAGAAGGCGCTGCATCACGTAGAAACGGGGGCGAAACGCAGCGGACTCCGCCTGGACGACCTGGACATCAGGTTTGCGGTCAGGACTTGCGTGGCAGAGTCGGACGAGGAAGCACGTCGGCTGGCCAGGCCGGTGTCGGTTCACTGGGGACTGATGTGGGGCGGCCCCAACTGGCTACCCTCCTCGGGTTTCGAAATTCCGTCTTACGAGATTCCGCAGGCGGTGTACGACGTGTATCCGGACCTGGGGCACGCGCCCAACTGGGAAGAGGCCATTGAGCTTACCCGGTTTGTCAGCGATGATGTTAATGGACAGTTGTGCGATGCCATGGGGCTGATCGGAACGCCGGAACACTGCACGGAACGCATCCGGGAAATGGCCCGGCACGGAGTAAACCAGCTTTACCTGATGCCCTGCCTGACCTTCGCGCCGCCAAAAGCCGAGGTCCAGGCCTTTGGAAACCACATCCTGCCAGCCCTGGCCGAGGGATAGGGACGACTACTTGCAAGTAGCGCTCCCGCCCCGACGGGCCCGGGTTACCGGCAACCCGCGTATCCATAAGGTCAGTTGACTGCCCCGGTCAGAAATGACAAGACTCTGGATTGCGGCTGTCACAGCGTGGCAGTTCCAGCGCCGGCCTCAGTCCCTCTTGTTCTTCCATACCCAAGGGCAACCGGGTCTGGATTGAAATTCATTGTGTGTCCCTGGGCTACGCCCGGGCAGCCTCGCCACAGCCTTGAGCAAACGTTGAGACTAGAGATGTGGTTGCCCTTTCCCATGCCCTCAGTCATTTCCAATCCTGTTGATTCACATCGTATCGCGGGGCATTTGGCTTACAATTACTAAGCCCAAATTATTTACTATTGTTCAAGAATAATCTATGATTTATGACTACCAGTTCAACAGCATTGTATTGACGAGTGGCAACGATGTGACGTTATCCCGTTTTTGATTCGGAATTTGGAAGGGTAGGCAGAGGTCAAGCGCAAAGTACCGGTGAGGTGCTGGATTCCGGCCTGCGCCGGAAAGACGGTGAGGGGCAGGATTTCGGCCTGCGCGGAAAGGCGGTTAGTACCAAACCCATCCTATCGGACCTGTCGCACCACTACTCTGTTCGGTCAACCGGTAAAGGGGAGTGCTTCCTATATGTCCAATTCCCCATCCGAGCCCCTTTATGACAATATCGGGGTACATTACGATTCAACCCGCCGGGCAGACCCGTATTTGACGGAGCGCCTGGCCCACCACATTGGATTGCAAAGCGGCCGCAGCTACCTGGACATCGCCTGCGGTACCGGAAACTACACCAGCGTCCTGGCCGCCGCCGGCGGTTCCTGGCACGGACTTGACGTGTCCATGGGAATGCTCGGAACGGCTCGACGCAAGGACGGCAGTCTCCGCCTGGTCAGGGGCGACGCGGCGGCAATGCCCTTCACCGATCGGAGCTTCGACGGCATTGTCTGCACCATGGCTTTGCACCACCTGCCCCACTTGGAGCCCGTGTTCAGCGAGGCGTTGCGCGTGTTGCGTCGCGGCAATCTGGTTATCTTTGCCAGCACCAGGGACCAGGTAGCGACTTACTGGCTTAACGAGTACTTTCCCGTGGCCATGGCCCAGTCAACGGAACAGATGCCAACCACTGCATCCGTTATAGACGCCCTGGAGCAGTCGGGCTTTCTGGTTGAAGAAGTCGAGATCTACGAGGTTCAGCCCGATTTACAGGACCTTTTCCTGTACGCCGGCAAGCGCAAGCCTGAACTCTACCTGGACGAAACGGTGCGACGGGGGATGTCCACCTTTTCCACCTTGATCGATCCCGTAGAACTGGAAACCGGCTGCGCCCGGCTGCGGCAGGACGTCGAGTCCGGGCACATCAACGAGGTCATAGAGAGCTACCTGAGTAACGAAGGCGACTACCTGTTCGTCGTAGCCTCCCGCCCGTAAGCGGGTCCACAGTATCCGGCGTTAAAGGCGACAGCCACCACCCGCCTGTGGGCGCTCGGTACCTATTCTTCTTCCCGACGGTACGCCTCATCCAGCAGGTCCACCACGTGGGCGACCCGGCGGCCGGCGGCGTGACACCCCGAGGACTGCAGCCCCTGCTCTATCTGCATCATGCAGCCCGGGTTGGCGGTAACCACCTGATCGGCGGCGGTGGCCTCGATATTCCCCACCTTGGTTTCCAAAATGCGGCCGGAAACTTCCGGTTGCACCATGGAATAGAAGCCCGCTCCCCCGCAGCACATGGACGACGCCTCCATTTCCACCAGTTCCAGGCCGGGAATGGCCTTCAGGACCTCACGCGGTTGCCCGGTAATACGCTGGGCGTGGGCCAGGTGACAGGGGTCCTGGTAGGTGACGCGCCGGTTTACCTGTCCCGTGGGAGGATCCAGGGGCAAGCCTGCCAGGAATTCGGTTACGTCCATGGTCATTTGGGAGAACCGGCGGGCGGGTTCGGCGTATTGGGGATCGTTTTTGAGGAGTTCCCCGTATTCCTTCATGTTGGAGCCGCAGCCGGCGGATGCGGTGATGATTTTGTAGCCCTCGCGGCCTTCGGCGGCGGAGAGGAAGGCGTCGATGTTGCGGCGGGCCAGGCGGCGGGCGGTTTCCAGGTCGCCGGCGTGGAGGTTCAGGGCTCCGCAGCAGACCTGGTTTGAGGGAACGGCCACATTGCAGCCGTTACGGGCGAGGACCCGGACGGCGGCGCGCATGGTGTTTCCCTGCATCAGGGGCATTACACAGCCGGACAGCAGGGCAACCGTGCGCGGAGAGCCTGCGGAGGCTTCGCTTGAACTTGTGCGGGGCCGGGCCGGATACACTTCGGGTCCGGGACTAAAGAAGGGTTCCTTTAAGTCCGGCAACTGGGCCTCCATGCTGCGGAGGGTTTCGGGCAGGAGTTTAAGCAGGCCGGAAGCCCGGACCAGCGTGCGCAATCGGGAACGCTGGTAGATGCGCAAGAGATGGAATCCGAAGCGCAGTCGCCTGGGATGGGGGAGAGCCGCCCGCAGGAAGAAACGATCAACGCGCTTCAGGGCAGCCCCCTGCTTGTCCTGGGACAGGGTCTGGGCGCGGGTGTATTCCATAATGCGGCCGTAGGGCACGCCCGAGGGGCAAACGGCCTCGCAGGCCCGGCATTGGAGACACATCTCCCAGTGGGAGACGATGCGTTCGCTGATGCCAACGCGACCCTCGTGGACTGCCCGCATCAACGCTATGCGGCCGCGGGGGGACTCGGTTTCCACCTTCAGCGTGGTGTAGGTGGGACAGGAACTTAGGCACAGTCCGCAGTGAACGCAGCGGTAGAGGTCGGCCTCCGAGGGCACGTCCAGGCCCGCGAAACCCGGCTCGTTGTTCAGGGGTTCAAGAACATCCTGCCCCAAATGAGGGTGGATGGTGTGGCCTTGCGCCGGAGTCTCAGGCTGTACCACGGGTCCTCCTGCCAGAAATTGCTGCCATCAGAGTCGGCCAACGAAGCGTCCGGGGCTGAATATCCCGGCCGGATCGAAATTCTGCTTGATACGGCGCATTATTTCCAGTTCGGCCTCACCGACGCAGCCTTCCCAAACGTCTATGCCAGCCTTTACGCCGGGAGGACAGACCTCCACCACCGCCGATCCGTTGAGGTTTGTGGCGTTCCGGCGGACCGACTCGATCAGCGCCAAAGTTACGCCAGGGTCTGAATCCCCCAAACCCGCCGGAGTCCACCGGAGTAGTTGCACCGCGCCAAACCCGGGGTCCGCAATTATTCCCGCACCTGGCGGAAGTTCCATGGCGTCCACAAAAGAGCCGACGTTGCTGGGGGGCAGGGTGACTTTCAGGGCGAGGGAAGGCATATCCTCTTCCAGCCAGGGAAGGTCCGTGAGCCTGTCCAGCAAGTCTCTTGCTCCCGCCTCATCCAGGGCCTCTGAGCCTGCCGAGCCGCCGGCTTCCAGTTGACGGGTGGACTCTTCAAGGCGGCGCGCCACGGCCCGGGGCCGGCCCGAAATAAAGGCCAGCACAACCGCCCCGGAGTCGCCCGGGCAATCCAGCCCCAGCTTCTTGGCCACATCGACGCTGATTACCTGGAGGCCCTGGGGGGCATAGACCTGCGAAATCAGCTCCCGGGAGGAATTGACTGCGCCGGACATGGACGGGAATGGCGCTGCCAGCCCGGCCCAAGTGCCATGAAGGGGGGCCAGCTTGAAGGAGGCCTCAACAATTACGCCCAGGGTGCCCAGGGAACCGGTGTACAGCTTGTTGAGGTCGTAACCGGTTACGTTCTTCACCACCCGCCCACCGGCCCTGGTCTCGGCGCCGTCGGAGCCGGCCACGCAGGCGCCGATAATCCAGTCCCGGGGCAGGCCACTGGAAAAGCGCAGGGGACCGCTGAAGCCCGTGGCCAGAATCCCGCCCACAGTAGCCCGGTGAGGCAGGGGAGCCTCCAGGGGCACATACTTGTCGCCCTGGGCCAGTTCCCGACGCAATGTCGCCAGGGTTATGCCCGCTTCGGCGGTGACGGTGAGGTCGGCCGGCTGGTAGTCCATTATCCGATTCAGGCGGGACAGGTCCAGGATGACATCAACCTGTGACGGCAGGTTGCCCAGGGAAGAAAAAACGCCACCACCGCGCGGGAAGAGCCTCACCCCGTCGGCGGCCGCCCACTTGATGATTTCGGACAGTTGTTGCCGGTCGGCGGGACGCGCCACCGCCTGGGGAGTTACGCCGTCCAGGGAGACGCCCTCCACCGGCAGGACAGCGTCGGCACCGACCAGGGCGGACAAGTTCTGTGCCAGGGTGGAGGTCAATGTCATATCCCGAAGCGGGTGAAGGGGACCCTAGACATACATACCCGGATCAGCCTGCGCGGGGGTGCGCTGCAGGGACGGTTCGTAGGGCTCCCCGTCGGGGAAAATCTTGCCGGGATTGAGGCGATTTGCCGGGGCAAAGGCGTCGCGCACCAGCTTCATGGTGTCCATGTCCTGTTCGGTATAAACCAGGGGCATGAACTCCTTCTTTTCCAGGCCGATGCCGTGCTCGCCGCTGAGGCTGCCGCCCATTTCCACGCAGTACTCCATCAGCTCGGCAGCCCCGGCCATGGCCCGGTCTTTCACGCCCGGCTCGCGTTCGTCGAAGAGCATGCAGGGATGAAGGTTGCCATCGCCGGCGTGGAAGACGTTGGCGATGGTAATGCCGTACTTCTCGGAGACCTCGGAGACCTTGCGCAGAACCTGGGTCAGGCGAGTCCGGGGCACCACACCATCCACCAGGTAGTAGTTGGGGGCGATGGTGCCGAAGGCCCCGAAGGCGGTCTTGCGTCCCAGCCAAAGGCGTTCCCGCTCGCTGTCCTCTTCGGCCACCCGTACGTCGCTGGCCCCCGTCTCCCACAGGGCCGACTCCACCTCACGGCTGACCTCATCCACTTCTTCCCAGAGACCCTCCAGCTCTATGAGCAGGACGGCCCCCGCATCTTCAGGATAGCCGGCGTCGGTCACATTCTGGACGGCGCGGATGCTCAGGGCGTCGATCATTTCCAGGGCAGCAGGGACGATTCCGTGACCGATGACGGCGGAAACGGCGCTGCAGGCAGAATCGATGTCGGGGAAAACGCCGAGGAAAGTCTTGACCGTTTCCGGCAAGGGGAGGAGTCGCACGGTAATCCTGGTTGCGATGCCAAAGGTGCCCTCGGAACCCACGAAAACGCCCCGCAGGTCGTACCCCGGAATTTCCCTGGCCTCGGCGCCCAGGTTCAGCATGGTCCCGTCTTCCAGGGCCACCCGCATTCCCAGGACATGGTTGGTGGTGGTGCCGTAGGCCAGGCAATGGGGGCCGCCAGCGTTCTCGGCGATGTTGCCGCCCAGGCTGCACGCCTTCTGGCTGGAAGGGTCGGGGGCATAGCGCATGCCGAACTTGCGGACGTGGGTATCCAGGTCGAGGTTAATCACCCCGGGTTCGATGGTGGCGGTACGGTTCTCCGTATCCACCTGGAGGATGCGGTTCATGCGGGTGAAGGAAATCTGGATGCCGCCCGGCGCGGCCAGGGCGCCGCCGCTGAGGCCGGTACCGGAGCCGCGGCCCGCCACGGGCACTCCCTCGCGGTAGGCCAGGGCCAGGGTGCGGCTTGCCTCGTCCTCGTTGGCCGGCAGGACCACCGCCCGGGGCATGGACCGGTCAACCGAGCCGTCGTACTCGTACACCAGCAGGTCTTCCGGGTGGAAAATCACGTAATCCGCCCCGACAATTTCTTTCAGACTTTCTACAAACTGCGCGGGTTGCACGGCGCTCCATTTGCCCTGGGGTGAGATTTGTTCCGAGCTGACTTTAAGGGAGCCCGTTGGGCGATGATAGAGCATCGGCGGGGTTAGAGGCAAGGACGGGAACGGGAAGAGTCAGCGTTCAAGCCGATGTGGGTTGCAGAATCTAAGGTCGCCAAACAGGAGCTTCGCTAAATGGGGAACCCGCCGGGTAGCGGCTATTGCCGGTTTTGCAATGGTCCGGGCCAACTGACTCGGGCCAGCTGATTGTTGACCCTTCGGTGAATGCGTGGGCCGGTGGCCGGGGGGTGCCGTCAAATCAGTCCTTGCTGTCTTTGGTGATCGGGTGCAAATACGCTGCAAGACAAAGCCTTGTTACATCGCGGAGGTTATCACCCATAGTCAAGACTTTTCTGGATTCTGGCGAAAGCCAGAATGACGAGAATCGACTCTTGACGACACTACCTGGGCAATCGCGTTCTAGGAAAATTGTGCGTTACGCAGGGATTAAAATCCAGACACCGTCTCGCAAACCAGCTTTCGGACCCGCAACCGGGTTGAGGGGAAGGCTTTCAGGCCCTTCGGCAAGCTCAGGGCGACATGGTTGGGGCGCGGGGCGACATGGTTGGCGCTCGGGGCGACATGGTTGGCGCTCGGGGCGACATGGTTGGCGCTCGGGGCGACATGGTTGGCGCTCGGGGCGACATGGTTGGCGCTCGGGGCGGCATGGTTGGCGCTCGGGGCGGCATGGTTGGCGCTCGGGGCGACATTGAATTGTGGCTTTGGGGGGCGGGTTTGAAACCCGCCCCTACACGCTCAGGGAAACTTGGTTGGGGCGGGGGCTTCACACCGACGAGCGGGATCCGGTGGTAGAGTAATGCCATCCTGATTAACGAGCGAGATTTTCTGCCATGCCCAAGACCATTTACCTGGCTAACCCATATGGTTTTTCCGAGCAGCAGCGGGCGTTGCTGCTGCCACCCCTGGTTGCCGCCCTGGAGGGGTTGGGATTGGAGGTATGGGAGCCTTTTACCAGGAACAACCAGGTGGACTTCTCGGCGGCCGGCTGGGCTTACCGTGTGGGGCAGGCCGACTTTCGGGATGTTGTGGAAGCGGATGCCACCTTTGCCGTGGTTAACGGCGTACCGCCCGACGAGGGCGTGATGGTGGAACTGGGCATGGCAATCGCCCTGAGCAAGCCCACCTTTCTGTTCCGCGACGACTTCCGCCGGGCCACCGATAGCGAGGAATATCCCCTGAACCTGATGCTGTTTACCGGCATGCCGGAGCAGGACTGGCAGGACTATTACTACACCTCTGTCGCCAACATAGCAGCGGCGGACAAGGCCCTGGCCCGCTGGGCGGGAACTCCCTGACAGTTCACAGCATTGTATTGATGGGTTGGGGTTTAACCGTCTTTCCGGCGAAAGCCGGAATCCAGAGCCCCTCTAGTGCTCTGCAGTTGACCTTTCGCAACCTGTCTGGATTCCGGCTCAAGGCCGGAATGACGATACAGATTTAGCAGTTGTCATTTCCAACCTGTTGCACCACCAGACCGGCCTTTCGTTTCTGCAGAGAAAACCTTATCGCGACCCTGCCAATCTGCTAAAGTATTGGAACCGACAAACCTGGTATTTGGCTGGCAGGGCAGATAGTTTCTCTGACCGGAATATTGTCCGTCCTATCCGGACTTCGCCGTCATAATCGACTGTTTGTTGCCAGTCCTGCTTCAAGGATTTTTCTTGGATAACACTCCTTCCTCATATCGCCGCCGATTGCCTTTTCCCACGCTGTTTTACGGCTGGTGGATTGTGCTGGTAAGTCTGATTACCGACGGCGTCAAGCAGGGCAGTTTCAACCGGGGATTCACCGTTTATATCATTCCCATTCAGAACAGCCTGGGCCTGAGCGCGGCGGCCATCGGGTGGGCCGACACGCTGGGGCGGCTCATGGGAGGAATCCAGGGTCCCTTCATGGGTTACCTGACCGACCGGCTGGGCCCGGGACCCATGCTGGCCTTTGGGGGCATAACCTCCGGCCTGGGATTCATCCTGCTGTCTTACACCCACAACTATTTCTTTTTCCTGCTGGTGTTCGTTGGCCTGATGTCGGTGGGCTTCCGGTCGGGCTACAACAACGCGTCCATTGCGGCCATCAACAACTGGTTCCGGCGGCGCCGGGGACTGGCAATGTCGCTGGTGTCCATGGGCCACGGAATTGGTGGCGCAATTGCCCCGGTGGCAGGCTGGCTGGTGCTGACCTACGGGTGGGAGATAGCGGTGCGCATCTCGGGGGTAGGTATCATCCTGCTGGTGGTGCCCCTGTCCTTCATGGTGAAACGGTCTCCCGAGTCGATGGGCCTGCTGCCAGACGGAGACCTTCCCGCAGAGGCGGCAGGGGATGCCGCCAATACGGATGAGAGCCAGACTGAAGACAGACAAGCAGGTCGCTCGCAGAGGCGGACACACTGGGCGGTTCCCGAGAACGACTTCACCGCCCGGGAGGCCATGCGCACCCCCTCGTACTGGATGCTGGTGCTGGCTGCGGGGCTGCGCAACACCGCCCACTCGGGGCTGTCCTTCCTGCTGGCCCCGGTAATGGTCTGGTTTCTGCAGCAGGGGGGGCGTGAGCAGATTGAGAGCCTGCAGATTGCCGCCTTTTACGTGGGCCTGGTGGCCTTCGCCACCGTTTTCTTCAACCCCCTCGTCGGCTGGCTGGGCGACCGCTTTCCGCGCCAACGGCTGAGCGCCCTGTGCATGGCCTCGGGGGCCCTGGCCCTGTGCCTGATGTTCAACACCAGCGGAAGCCTGTGGCTGCTGGCCGGCTTCGCCATTTTGCAGGCCCTGTCGGAAAGCGCCAACTCCCTCAACTGGGCATTGATGGGGGAATTTTTCGGGCGGCGCAGCTTTGCCACGCTGCGGGGCTGGCAACACCTGCCCGACCAGCTGATATCCATGTGGACCGCCGTGTGGATGGGCATGATATTTGACGCTACGGGCAGTTACTACCTGGCCCTGTTTCCGCTGATCGGCATACTTGCCCTGTCGTCGCTGACCTTCCTGGCCTTGCCCCGCCCCCGCCTGCCGGAACGCCTGCAGGCCAGGCAGCGGGTACCCAGGGAGACGGCAGTCGACTGATAGTCTTATATCCTTGTATTGATGAATACTGTAATTCCGTTCGTGGTAAGCCACTCGACTGGCTCGGGGCGGGGTAATCGAGTAATGATGGGCCGTCCCTTCGGCAAGGTCAGGACGAACGGGACACTTTGCCATCGCCCCAAAAGTTGCGAACAACCGGCGTGGGGCGCTCCCACACGAGCCGCCCGTTTGATTGGTGGGCAGCCGGGATTTAGAATGACTGGAAACTCCAACCGAGGCAGAGTCTGTCCTTGACCTCCGTTACCGACAGCATTTCCAACAAGCTGGCCCAACTGCTGGACCAGGATTTGTCCTTTACGGGCGGCGACCGGCCCCATCCGCTGCACGCCATTCACGCATTTGCGGCGAAGTTTCCGGCCCAGCTTCCCCGATATTTCATTGAAGGTCTGTCCGCGCCCGGTGAAACGGTGCTGGACCCCATGGCCGGTTCCGGTTCCACCCTCCTGGAGGGATGGCTGCTGGGCCGCAAGGTAATCGGCGTGGACCTGGACCCGCTGGCCCGCAGGCAGTGCCGCGCCAAGACCACGTTGTTGGCCACGGACCGGATACAGGAAGCGGGCCTCCGGATGCTGGAACGCGCCTCCAGCCTGGCGGCAAACAATCAACCCCTGGAAGACATCCGGCAGGAAATGTCCAAAGCCACCCTGGACTTTGTTGACTACTGGTTCCTGCCCGAAACCCAGCAGGAACTGGCGGCCCTGGCATTGGTGGTACGGCACGAGACCGACTCCGCAATGCACAACCTGCTGGAGGTCCTCTTTTCCGCAACTATCGTAACCAAGTCCGGCGGTGTTTCCCGCGCCCGAGATTTGGCCCATTCGCGGCCCCACCGGGTTAACGACAAGCAGCCGCGCAGTCCCTTCCGGATGTTTGAGGCACAGGTGCGGCAGGCGGTAAGGGCCTTCGAGGAAACCCCGGACTTGGGCGGGCAGAGCGGGGAATTCCTGGCAGCCGACTCCCGGCGCCTCCCCCTGGCCGACAACTCCGTTGACTTGATAGTTACGTCGCCCCCCTACGCCAATGCCCTGGACTACATGCGGGCCCACAAGTTTTCCCTGGTCTGGCTGGGCAGCCAGATACCGGAGTTGGGAAGCCTGCGGGGCAAGTATATTGGGGCGGAGAGGCAAATCCCCGATGAGGGCACTTCCCTTCCGCACAATGCTCAGCGAGCCATCGAAGACCTGTCGGAAATAGACCGGCCCAAGTCCCGCGTCCTTGCCCGATACCTGCGCGAAATGCGTCAGGCCATAGAGGAGATGTACCGGGTTATCCGCCCTGGCCGGGCGGTAATCATAGTGGTTGGCCCCTCCACCATGCGGGGCCAGCGAATTGCCACACAAGAGTATTTGGCGGGGATTGCGAAGCAGGTGGGGTTTGGGGTGGTGGGTCCTTTAGAAAGGTCCTTGGATAGGAATCGGAGAATGTTGCCGGCAAGATGGGGAAACCTAGGGAGTGGCGGTAATACGGGTATAGAATTGAGGCTGCATGAAGAGTTTATCATAGGTCTGGTGAGATTATAATGTTTATAAGTTTAGGTACGTCTTTCTTTAAGGTTGGTTGATGACATGCTTGAGCAATACCCCATTTCTGACCTGTTGACCTGGATGGATGAGGGTACACTCGTATTAAACCCAGAGTTTCAGCGCAGGTCCGTGTGGCAGACACCGGCCAAGTCCTATCTCGTAGATACAATACTGAGAGGGCGGCCTATGCCCAACATCTATTTGCGCACTAAGACCAACTTAACTACGCGTCGCAATTATCGCGAGGTAGTGGATGGTCAGCAGAGGCTCCGAACCATTGATGAGTTCTCTAACGACAAAATTGTCCTAGGCAAGAATGCAGGAGAATTTGCCGGCTTGCGCTATTCCGACTTGGACGCCGATTCACAGCAAACCTTTCTAACCTATCACGTCGGTGTTGTGCAGTTGTTCAATGCTACTAACTCTGAAGTATTCGACGTTTTCCACCGGATTAATGCCTACGGTCTAAACCTTAATCGGCAGGAACTACGTCACGGCAAATATCAAGGTGCTTTTAGAAATTCCGTCGCAGAGGCTTCCACGCGATGGTCAGTTTTATGGGAAAAATTCCGAGTTGTAGGTATCGGCCAAAGAGTCAGAATGGCAGATGACGAACTTATGGCCCAGATGCTGGGAACGCTCCTAACAGGCGTAACAGATGGTGGCCAGCCTTCTATAGACGGATTGTACAAGAAGTACGATGAAACAGTGCCAGACCAAGCCATAAATCGTCTTGACCGGGTACTCGAAAAAATGGTCACCGAAGAATTGCTAATAGAGGGTTCCCCTTTGGTCAGGGGACCACACCTGTTAATGCTTTTTGCAGCAGTTGCCCATGCCCTCTACGGCATTCCGGAAGGAGCAATTGGAAGCATAGATATGCCGCAACGCTGTAAAGGAGCTTTATCGGACATAATGATGGCTAGGGCCAATCTGGGTACCTTGGCTGAGGTCTTAGAAATGGACGAAAACGATGTGCCCAACAGGTTTTATGCGTTCAAGTACGCTTCTGCCGGAACTACCCAGCGCATGAGAAGCAGAAAACCGCGCTTCTTGGAACTATTTAGGGCTTTGTTGCCTAACCAAATTTAGCCTGTCCATGGCCACTCGTAAACTTGGATCCCTTTATTCCAGATTCCTGGTTCGGACAGAGCAGCTATCAGACGCGTTCTTTGCTCCGTTACCTCAGGATCCCAAAGAAGCGGCACAGTGCCAATTCGTCCACGCCGCAGGGAATGTACAGATCATCAACAGGCTGTTGGTTCTCTGGGGAGAGTACTGCAGAAATCTGGTTATTCAGTCTGCCTATGGCAACGTCCTCACTTTGCAGGGGAATAGACTTAGCACCATACCTGGCATCAACGGATTCTCAGATTTGAGGGCAAAGCTAGGAGTTGACATTAGTGCAGGGCCAGGTACGAAGTGGGACGAGCCTACATGGGCAGTTCAACGCGCCAGGCAATTGGCGCCGGCTAACTTTACCCAGATAAACTTGGGGGTCGGCTTTGCGCCCATTGACCAATTGAGGGTGTTACGCAACTATCTTGTCCATCCCAACGAACACACCAAAGGTAGATACCAAAACTTGGCAATCCAATTAGGCTACCCTGGAAGGCAACCCAACGAACTGCTTAAGAGCAACCTGCAGATGGGTCAAACCGTCTTTGAATCCTGGATAGCCGATTTTCAAATAGCCGCCTACAACGCAGCTCTGTAAATAAATCTGATCCTCCCAAATCATTCAGGAGAAACAATCATGGTCCTAGAATCGGGCAGAATTACGCAGGAAGGAATTGACCGGCTGCGCGGGCGGCTGGGCAGCTATAACCGGCCCCGGCAGTACGGCGTGGGCCTGTTCAACGAGGACGCTTCCCGCAGCGCCATCCGACACTTTTGCCAGGGCATCGGGGACAGCAACCCCCTCTACTGGGACGTGAGCTATGCCCAGCAGTCCAAGTTTGGCACGCTGATTGCCCCGCCCTGTTTCCTGTATAGCGTTTACTGGTGCTCGGGCCGAACCGGCGGCCTGCCGGGCGTCCACGGTTTTCACGCCGGCAACGACTGGGAGTGGTACCGGCCCATCTACATGGACGACAAGATTTCGGTCCAGGAACAGTTCACCGGCCTGGAGGAGAAGGAAAGCGAGTTTGCCGGACGCATTCTCATCCAGTCCAGCGTCACCCATTACTTCAACCAGCGCGGTGAAGTGCTGGGGAAGACCCGGGGCTGGCAAATTCGGGCCGAACGAACTGCTGCCAGGGAACGTCAAAAGTACACCTTTGAGCCTTACCAATACAGCCGCGAAGAAATCCTTGCCATCCAGGAGGCAGTCCTGGGCGAGGAAATTCGAGGAAGCAATCCCCGATGGTGGGAGGACGTCCAGGTTGGGGACTCCCTGAAGCCGGTAGTCAAGGGACCGATGAGCCACGGCGATATTACGGCCTTCGTGGCCGGCTGCATCGGCGGCATTTCCCACGGCATCCAGTTGCGGGAAATGCAGCGTCACCCTTCCTGGGGCTTCACCGACCCCAATACCGGCGCGCAGGAAGCGATTATCCGCGTCCACGACATCCAGGAGGCTGCGGAGAGCGCGGGACTGCCGGGGGCCTACGACTACGGGTGCCAGCGCTGCTGCTGGATGGGCCACCTGCTGACCAACTGGATGGGCGACGACGGCTTCCTGAGGAATATGTACGTGGAACTGCGCCGCTTCAACGTAGTGGGCGACACCACCTGGTGCAAGGGCACTATAACCGGCAAGCGGGAGGAGAACGGAGAAAAGCTGGTGGATATGGACATTTGGGGCGAGAACCAGCGCCAGCAGATTACGACCAAGGGCACTGCGACTATACGGCTGCCGTCCAAGGAGGCGGGGTGGTAGATTCGACTTACCGCATTATCTGAGCGTCTTAGAATCATTTCCCCGCAAGGACGATTACACCTTGAATTGGCGGGTACGTTCGATACTAGCGTACCTGCCACTGCTATCCTGGCTCAAAGGATGGATTCTTGGGCAGGCTACCGGATAGGAACAAGCTGACGTAATTCTTGCCAGATTAGTTTCTTAAAGCCTGCTTTTCCTCAACCTGGAACACTACTACAACCCGAACCGCTCGGCGGCGCGGGCAAATCCCTCTATGGCTCCTTCCAGCACCCAGTCGTCCACGCAGTAGGAGATGCGGAAGTAGCCCGGTGTACCAAAACCCCTTCCGGGCACCACCAGCACGTTCCATTCCTGCAGTGCATCCACAAATTCCGTGTCGTCGGGCAGGGGCGACCTGGGGAAGAGGTAGAAGGCTCCCTGGGGCTTGACCATGGAGTAGCCCATCTCCGTTAGCTGGGAGTAGAGGAAGTCGCGTTTGCGTTGGTACTCCCCGACATCCACGCTGATACCCTGCAGACTGCGGACGACATGCTGCATCAGCGCTGGGGCGTTCACGAACCCCAGGGTGCGGGTGCAGAAGACCATTCCATCCACCAGTTCACCCTTGTTGGGGTAGTCCGGGTGAACCGCTATGTAGCCAATGCGCTCCCCGGGCAGGCCCAGGTCTTTGGCGTGGGAGTTGACCACTATGGTGCGGTCGTACCGGCTGAAGACCTGCGGGTAAGTCAGGCTGTCGTAGATCAGGTGGCGGTAAGGCTCATCGCTAATGACGTAGATTTCCGACCCCAGTTCGGCCATCTTCCGGTTCAGCAGGGCCGCCAGGTCATCAATTTGCCCGTCGGAATAAACCACGCCGGAGGGGTTGTTGGGAGAGTTGATGATCAGGCCCCGGGTTTTGGGAGTGACAGCCTGTTCGATGGCAGCCAGGTCCAGTTGAAAGTCCTCGGCGGTGGGCACAATTACCGGAACGCCGTTGTGGTTGTCAATGTAATAGACGTACTCGCCGAAGAAAGGGGACAGGATAATTACTTCGTCGCCCGGGTTCAGGGTGGCCCGCAGTACCACGTTGATGGCCCCGGCGGCCCCGCAACTCATGACGATGTCGCCGGTGGTAAAAGACAGGCCGGTTTCGGCCTGGAGGCTCTGGGCCACGGCGCTCCTGGTTTCGGGGTAACCGGCGTTGGGCATGTAGCGATGCATGCCCCGGGCGGGGTTTTGCGCCAGCCGCCGCAGTTCTTCGTTGAATTCTTCCGGAGGTTCCACCACTGGATTGCCCAGAGACAGGTCGAAGACCTTGTCATCGCCATACTGGGCCTTGAGGGCGATACCGACCTCAAACATGCGGCGGATCCATCCACCCTCTTCCATGGAACGGCGAACATTACGGGAAATAGTCATGCCAATACGTCCAAATTTGTTTGGGGCAAGGATACTCTTAACGGGAACTGCAGGTAAAGAAAAGCTCTTTTTTTGCGGTGGAGACGCCAGCGCTACTTTGGCGGCAGCGACCCGGCGAATTTGACCGACAGGGCAACCCAGTCCCTGAGGCCGGCTTCATCCTTAAGTCCTTCCTCCTCCACGTAAACAAACCCTCGCATGGGTCTTCCGGTGAAGTCAAACACCCTGGCGTGAAGTTGTTCCAGGGCATCCTCGTACTGGTGGGGTCCCGTGCGAACTACCAGGTTGGACTTATCGATACAACAGCACATATTGCCGCTGAGCATGAAGGCCAGTCCGCCGAACATCTTGCGTTCAGTAATGTCGCCGACGGGCGCCAGCATTTTTCTCACACGATGTGCCAGGGATTCGTCGTAAGCCATATTCTGCCTCGGTTTTCTATGCCTTGTGTTTGGGAATACTGAGTGACTCCAAGTATTGCAGCTTCCGAGCAAGGCAAACTGCAAACGACAGTCTAACACCTGTCTGGAGTACAGGAGCGGTAAACTCGCCAATACCGGTATTGGTCGCCATTGCAAAATTTCACCCGGTGATATATAATTATGTATATTATGAAAACTAACGAGACACCTTCACAAGTGTCTCAGGAGGAGGCCGGCAATGGCAGACAATGGATTGGACAAGTTTGTAACAGGAATGCTTTTCGGAGCCGTGGTAGGCGCAGCGATTGGGCTGCTGGTAGCGCCCAAGCCGGGCAGTGAGACCAGGCAATTGGTCCGCGAGCGGGCTGGCGAGTACCTTGAAGTCGCCCGGGAAAGGGCGGGCGAGTACGCAGGCCCCGTACGGGAACGGGCCGGTGAGTACGTTGGAACCGCGCGGGAGCGGGTCCAGAACCTGCGCCGCCGCAACAGCCAGGAAACGTCCGAGGAAGCGGCCACGGCCCAGGTGCTGGAGGACGAGTAGGATAATTCCCTGCTCTGGCGGCTAATGCTGCTGAGAAACTGGTAGAAATACGGAACATTACGGGGAGGGAGTTAGTCCCTCCCCTTTTTCTTTTTGGACTAGTAGCTCAACAGCATTGTAATGATGGGTTGGGGTTTAACCGTCTTTCCGGCGAAAGCCGGAATCCAGTGCCCCTCTAGTGCCCTGCAGTTGACCCTTCGCAACCTGTCTGGATTCCGGCTCAAGGCCGGAATGACGATACAGATTTAGCAGTCATCATTTCAAACCTGTTGGCCTACTTGAGGCCATCTCAAAGTCCCTTCCTTCTCGACGGGGGAAGGTCAGGATGGCGGTGACCCCCTTCACGGTCTCGCCTCTGAACACATCTGCCGGCTCGCTGGGCGCTTTTGAAACAGCTTCCAGCGGGGACCAACCGGAATTCTTTGCCGACCAGGCGGGGAGTCAAGGAGGGTGTACCTGGCCGGCGGGCGAACGCCCGGCTGGCAGGTCCAGCGTCCGAAGGGCATGCACGCCTTCCAAGCGTTCTTACTGTCTAATCAGAAGGATGTGGCTTTGGAGCAGCGACGGGGATTTACAGGCGCAACCGCCGGACCAACTCTTCGGCAGTTACGTTAGCCCCGGTAAGGCCGGTGGCGTCCTGGCCGGCCAGGAACACCGTCGCCTTGACCATATCGTCGGGCGAGGCCCAGGTTGAGTAATCGGCGTCGGGGCGCTGGGCCTGGAAACCCTCGGTTAGGACGGGTCGCAGGGGACGCAGCACGTTAACGGCGATGTTGAACTGTCCCAGTTCTGCCGACAATCCCCAGGTCAGGCGCTCCACCGCCGCTTTGGATACGCCATACGCCTGACCCATCATGGTTATGTCCTGGCCGGCGTCGGCAGACAGGGTGGAGGTGAAAATGTTGCCGGCGGCATGGGAAGAGATGTTGATGATGCTGCCACCGCCCTGTTCCACCATGATGGGAGCAACCGTACGGCAACCGATGTACGTGGCCCTGAGGTTAATGTCCATGACCAGGTCCCATTCCCGCAGGGTGGTCTCGAGGAAGGGACTGTAGGTGCCAATCCCCGCGTTGTTGACCAGCACGTCAATGGCCCCGAATGCGTCCAGGGTCTCCCCGACCATGGCCTTGATGCTCTCTTCCTCCCGCACATTGCAGCGGACGGGGAGAGCCTTGCCTCCCAGGGCCTCGATTTCAGCGGCAGTGGCGTAGATGGTGCCCGGCGCCTGGTCCCGCTCCTCTTCCGACCTGGCGGCCACGACCACGGAGGCTCCGGCCCGGGCCAGTCCCAGGGCCATGGCTTTGCCAATGCCCCGGCTGGAACCGGTGACGACAGCCACCTTGCCGGACAGTGCCATGTTTGGGTCCGGGTCAGTCATGACCGGTCAGTTTCCCAGCAGGCCACGTCCGCGGGCCCGGTAGTGGCGGTCGAGTTCTGAGGCGTAGTTTTCGCCCAGGAACATGCCGTTGTCAGCCAGCCAGTCGCTGAGCCTGGTGGCGGCGCGCGGCGGTTCGGCGGAGACCAGCAGGTCACCGGCGAGGCCGTCGATCTCCTCGCGGGTGAGCACAATGTCCCGGACAAAGTACCCCACTATGCGGGACAGGGACAGGGCCAAAGCGGAGGGCATGTGGGCGATTCTGGCCCGGCTGCCAACGGACTTTTCGAGCAGGTAAACCAGTTCGTCGAAGGTGTAAGTATCCGGACCAACGGCGTCAATGGTTATGTTGTCGCGGGATTCAGCGGCGGACACTGCCAGGTCGGCCAGGTCGCCTACGTAAACGGGCTGGGCGCGATAGTGGCCGTTGCCAGCGACGGGAAAGACCGGAAAGCGGCGCAGGGCCCAGGCTATGTTGTTGAGGAGTATATCGCCCTCGCCAAACAGCAGGGCGGGCCGTACTATGGCATGGGAAAGGCCCGATTCCCGGATCGCCCGTTCCACCAGGGCCTTGCCCCGGAAATAGGGAAGGGGGGAGTCCTCGGCAGGGTTGGTGATGCTGACGTGTACCAGACGCTGCACTCCCGCCTCAACCGCCGCGTTTACCAGGATGCGGGAGTTTTCCACGGCCTGATCGAAGGTGACGGCTCCACTGGAGAAGCGCACCCAGTAGGTGTTGTAGAGAGTGTCCACCCCTTCCAGCGACTTTGCCAGGGCAACCGGGTCGAGGAAGTTGAAGGGCACTGCCTCAACCTGGCCGTGGAAGGGATCCTGGGCAGAGCCATGCAGATGGGGACGGCCGGTAAGGGTGCGCACCGACTTGCCGGCGTCCAGCAGCCTCTGGGCTATGTGACGCCCGGTAAAGCCGAAAGCCCCGGTTACGACTGTCAGGCTTGCATTGTTGTTGTGGCCGGTCATGCAATTATTTTAACATCAGGCAACGATGCACTGTTAGGCGTGGCTCCGGCAGTAACCCTTCAGGGAAAGCTTGAGCAGGCTGGTAGTTGAACCCTGGTCCGGCTTCCGGGGTATGACGCGATTGAGGGCGAAGATTCCGGGCGCCATTTGCAGGGATGATGGAGTCTATAATCATGGCAGCTAGTGTCAGAGGTTTCAATCCAAGGTACCAGGCTTGTTAGAGGAGGCGAAAGGAATGGGAACGCTGGAATGGAAAGGGGAGGCCCTGAACGAGGGCCAAATACTTGAGCGAGAGTTTGCAATTGAAACTGAGGCCGGTCCCATACCTGGAATAGTGTGGATGCCGGAAGAAATTGAGGAGCCGGTTCCACTGGTCCTGTTTGGACACGGAGGCAGCGGGCACAAGCGTGCTTCCAGGGCAGTGATGCTGGGCCGGCGGCTGGCCGGAGTTTCGCAGTACGCAATGGTGGCTATCGACGGTCCCGCGCATGGCGGACGGCAGGGGCCACGGCTGGAAGACCTGTACGCCGAGAAGGGGTTTGACAACGTCATTGACGGAATGGTCGGGGACTGGATGGCCACCCTGGACTGCTTTTCCGGCATGGACACCATAGACGAAAACCGGGTTGGATACGTTGGTTTTTCCATGGGTTGCCGGTTTGGGCTGCCATTCGTAGCGGCGGCGGGAGACAGGCTGCGATGCGCCGCCCTGGGAAAGAATGCCCTGGCGCGGCGTGGTGAAACGGATGCCAACGACGCCCTGGGGGACAGGTTCCGCAGGGATGCGCCCAATGTGAGAGTTCCGGTGTTCTTTCACCTGCAGTGGGACGACGAGCTTTTTGCCCGGGAGTCCCAATGCGACCTGTTTGACTTGATTGACTCCCAGGACAAGCGAATGGTCTGCTACACGGGTCCGCACGGCAGGTCGTCGCCCGAGGCGGTGGACGACTGGTGCCGGTTCCTGAAGCGGAGCCTGGGCTAGCCGACTGCGGCGAATTACAGGTTAAAGCCGGACTGATGAGGACCGGACTGCCGAACAGCGGAGCGTGCTATCCGGCCAGGCCAGGAATGATGGTATTGCCGAATACTTCGACCTCATGCCGGGGCATGTCGTAGCCACCCTCCAGGGTGTGGGTCGGGAAGATAAAGACGTGGTTTATGCCGGACTCATCCCTCGCTCTCTGCAGCCGGTTCAGGCATTCTTCCGGGGTACCGAACAGGCCAAAGGCGTCGCAGATCTCGGCTGCCCGCTCATCGGAGATGTCCTCGGGGGCAAAGTCGTCGGCCAGGTCAATTCCTGCTTGCCGCAGCCAGAAAAGGTTGGAATCGCTGGGGTATTTCAGGTAGGGCTGGTCGGGCCGGAAGCGTTGCTGGGGGAAACGGCGCGCCGCTGTCCCATCGTGAGAAACGGTGGTGGGCGTGATGAAGATAGTCTGAAAATTCTCCAGGCTGCGTCCCGAACGGGCCGCTCCCGCTTCCAGCCTTTGGCGGGCCGCTGCTACGGCTTTTGGGTGGAGTCCCACGAGAAGCAGGGCTCCGTCGGCAACTTCCCCGGCCAGTTCCACCATCCTCGGACCAGCCGCGGTCATGAACACGGGAGTGGGCGGGTCGCTGAGGTTGCGCAGGCGGGTTGCCACGCCGTTGAATTCCACCGGCTCTCCCTTGAGCAGGCTGCGGATGGTCAGGACAGCCTGGCGCATGGCCGCCACCGTTGCCCGGGGCCTGCCAATGTTGCCAACTGCGAGATAGCCGGGGGCTACAGTCAGGCGTACCCGGTGGGGGGCCACTTCTTCCAGAGAGTGGGCGAGTGAAGCCAGCACCATGGTATGCCGGGTTACGGGGTTGGAGGTTGCGGGATAGAGGGTCAGGCGTGAAGTCCGCTCGGCGGCCAGGGCGAGGGTAAGAAAGACATCCCGCCCGCTGTGCTGGTGGTCGTGGACACCAACGCCGTCAAATCCAGCGGCTTCGCACTCGGCGATGAAGTCGGCGGTTTCAGGTACAGGCAGTCCTACGGGCACCCGGATATCGACCTTCATGAGGCTCACCTACCCTTCAGACCAGAGATGGGCAAACTCGGCGGCTACTACGTCCTCATACGCCACGTCTGCATCGAGCAACCCGGTGCTGACCGCGAACTCGTTGAGGCTGCTGACGGCGCCTGGGGAAATGGCCGCAGAGTAGTAGGGAACGTCCCGCTGCACCAGATCGACAATCAGGCCAGCCTCGTCCGGAGGGAACAGACGCTTGCCCACTTCGCCGGCCAGGGCGGGGTCGGCCCGCAGGGCCCGCTGCGCCTGCACGATGGCCCTTACTGCGCCGGCGGCGGCGTCAGGATTCTGATCAATCAGTTGCTCGGTTGCCACTAAAGCAGGAAAGGTATAGTCCCTGGCTGACGGGGGTCCAAGACCCTGGCGCGGGTCAAGGGCCACCAGGCCCACCCCGCTCCGAACCGCAACTTCCGCACCCATGGCATTAGCCCAGAAGCCATCGATGATACCCTCCTCCAAAGCCTGGGCGGCGTGCACCCCGAAGGAAATCCCGGGATCGCCGGTTCCGGGCACAGGCGCCAGATCTACGCCGTCGCGGTTGGGCTCAATGCCGGCTTCGGCCAGCATTCTGCGAAGGGCAGCGTCGGGGCCGGGGGCCGCGCCAATGCGGAGGCCCTTAACTGCCTGGACGTCTCCCGGCACGAAGTCCAGATTCGACCGCAGCACCAGCAACCAGTAGGTGTGCTGGGACAGGGCGGCCAATAGCCTGGCTCCACGCCAGCCCGGAAAGGCCAGGAGAGTGGCGTGGGCCGGGCCGGCCACGAAATCCACCCGGCCGTCCCGGAGCGCCTCCATTGTTCGGCCCGCCGGGGAAATCAGTTCCAGCTCCACCTCCATGCCCTGTGCGCGGAAGAAGCCCAGTTCCACGGCAGCCTCGGCGGGAAAGTAGGAGTTGGAAACCAGGTCAGGTACGGCGAGGCGCATGGGGCTACTCCAAAGCAAGTGTCCTGGGGCAGTTGCGGAATCGGGGCCAGTTTAGCACGGCCCGGCGCGGGCGATACTTACCGGCGCGGGAAGACGAGGCCCTTCAGGCCCCTGGTTTTTGCAGCGTTGCCGCATCGGTCAGGTGTATTCGGCAGCCACCGGTGTCGGCAGGGTCGAAGTAGATGAGGCGGTAACCCATGAAATTGGTGAAAGGCTCCTCCGACAGAAAGCGGTAGCCCCTCTGGCGGTGTCGGGCCACTACCTGGTCCAGGTCTTCCACGACGTAGGCAATGTGATGCACTACCCATACCCCATTGGCCTGGTCCAGTTCGGTGGTATCCTCTGGGCAAATGAACTCCACTTCCACGTCGCCAGCTTGCAGGAAGGCCACTTCACCGAGGTTGTTCACGCCGCCGCGTCCGGTCAGCGTGGCGCCATACATTTCAGAGTAGGACTTGATTGCCTCATCCAGGTCTGGGACCAGGTAGCTGACGTGATGGATGTCTGAGAACATCATCCCTCCTGAATTGGGGGTGACAGTCAATAGCCTGATGGGTGTCGCCTGGGCTGCTTTTCCTGACGGTCGCGTCCGAATAATACCGGGTTACAGTACCGATTGGCGAGAATGCAATAATACTTCAGGGAAATCCGGAGGGAGCAACGGGGCATCCGCTGCACCAAGAACTCTCGTGGGAAGGAGGGCACCATGCCACCAACCATAGGCGCCGGGAACTTCAGGTACGAATACCAACCGGGCTGGGCCCGGTTGCCGGAGGGGGTCGCATTGCAGCACCCTAGCGGCGTGGCCGTAGATTCCCGGGACCGGGTGTATGTGTACCAGCGTCAGGGGCCGCCGGTGCTGGTATTCGACCGGGACGGGAACTTGCTGGACGCCTGGGAGCGCAAGGATGGCATCCCGCTGGAGGCTCACCACATTCACATAGGCCCGGACGACGCGGTTTATCTCGTAGATCGGGATGCCCACCAGATACTGATTTACGATACCGCAGGAAACCTGCAGCGGTCGCTGGGCATTCGAGGCCAGGCAGCGATGCAGGCGCCCTTCAACCATCCCGCCGACGTTGGCATTGCTCCATCGGGCGAGCTATACGTCGCCGATGGTTACGGGAACTCCAGTGTTCACCGATTCACATCCTCTGGCGAGTATGTCGGCAGTTTCGGCGACCCGGGAAGCGGCCCGGGCGAGTTTCGGGTTCCCCACAGCGTCAGCGTCGCGGCTGATGGGAGGGTTTATGTGGCGGACCGCGAGAATAACCGGGTGCAGGTATTCACCGCCGATGGCGCGTTTCTGGAGGAGTGGACGGACTTCAAGTGCCCAATGGGAGTGCACATAGACGCCGGTCAGATGGTGTATGTTTCAGACCAGATTCCCCGCGTCAGCATCTATACCCTGGATGGGGCGCTGGTGTCCCGAGGGCGAACCTTTGAGAACGCGCACCAGATTTACACGGACTCCCAGGGCAGCATCTACGGCATTGACACCGCCAACCAGCGTATTCAGAAACTGGCAAAGCTTTAAGGGGTTGCAACTGGGCAATGAAACCGATAAGCCGTTTCGAAAGTCATCCGGCGGCTGCCGGTGATGTTCAGGGGAAGGCCAGGAAGGGCGTCACCCCCATCCTAACCTTCGCCCTTGACAGGGGAAGGGATTTTGGAATGACATTCAGGCGGCAACGTTGTTCGTTGGGGGCACAGCACAATCAGGAGAGAAGGGAATGATAGTAGTTACGGGGGCAGCGGGAAGGCTGGGCCGAAGGGTAGTGCGGCTGCTGGTGGACCAGGACCGCGAGGTTCTGGCGACGGACCAGGTGGCAGCGGATGACTTGCCTACGGAGTTTCTTCGCTGTGACCTGGGAGATGCCAGGGCGGTGGATGACCTGCTGAAGGGCGCAGAAGGGGTGGTCCACCTGGGGGCCATTCCGGGGCCGCTGCGGGGAGAACCCAGGTTCATTTTCGAAAACAACGTGGCCAGCACCTTTAACGTGATGACTTCGGCGGCGGAGCAGGGGCTGAGGCGGATCGTCTTTTCATCCAGCGCATTCGGGATGGGATGGGCCCACGAGGGGGACTCCTTTGTGCCACTGTACCTGCCCCTGGACGAAGAACATCCGATGATGCCCTTTGAGCCTTACGGCCTTTCCAAGCAGGTGGGAGAAGACATCGGCCGCATGATTGCCCGCAATTCAGACACCACGGTAGTCAGCCTGCGGTTCACCAACGTGGCGCTGCCGGAAGTCCAGGCCGAGTTCCCCTGGCCGGCGCCTTCCCCCGACAATCCACTGACGCTGGTGATGTGGGCCTATGCCGACGCCAGGGACGTGGCCCAGGCCCACGCGCTGGCGCTGGACGCCGACATTGAGGAGTATGAAGCTTTCATGCTGGCCCAGCCCACCTCCCGGTTCAATGAACCAACTATCGACCTGATCAGGAACAACTTCGGAGACAAAGTGGAAATTCGGGAAGGGCTGGAAGGCACCGCCAGCGTCATCAGCACCGACAAGGCGCAGCGACTGCTGGGATGGCGCCCCACGCATAACTGGCGAGAGGAACAGAACCGGGCCTAGCGGTTCAACAGCATTGCGATGATGGGCTGGAGTTTTACGTCATTCCAGGGAAAGCCGGAATCCAGGCAGGTTGCCACAGGTCACCGCAAAGTACAGGAAGGGCCCTGGGTTCCGGCCTGCGCCGGAACGACGGTTAGTCCCCAGTCCATCAAATCAATCTTCCTGCTTCATTAGCCACCGGACCGAGGGTGGCGTATCAGGCGGTTGCACCGGCGGCGCTTAACTCCGGAGGGCGCCGTTCGCCCCGGAAGGACACGAAGGCCATGGCTACCAGCAGCAGAATGATGTTGGACCAGATGGCAATGTCGTAAGTTCCCCGGAGGTCGTAGAAGAGGCCGCCCAGGAAGGCGCCCAGCCCGCTGCCGATGGGCATGACCGCGAACATCGTCCCGTAAATCGTTCCCAGGTTTACGATGCCGTACCGGTCGGAAGTGTAGGCGGCGGTGATGCTGACCACAGAGTTCCAGGAGAAGCCGACCAGCAGGACGCCAGCCAGCAGCGTTCCCAACCCCAGGGGAGGGATTCCCAGGGCCGGCACTCCCATGGACAGCAGGACCACCACAAACCCGAGGGCACGCAGATTGTAGGAGGCGGACAGGAGCCAGCGCCGTCCGTATTTGTCGGAAAGGTGCCCCATGAAAAGGCTGCCGATGACCGCGGCGGCCCCGATCAAACTGAAGGCCCCGGCGGCGGCCATTGGATGGTATCCCAGGTCCCTGGCGTAGGTTACAAAGTGAGCATTCACGAAGCTCATCGAGTAACCTCAAACGAAGTACCCGAAGGTAAGCCGGTAAAACAGGTTCGACCCCAACGCCTGCTTGAAAGTCGCGTCACGGCCAAACAGGGGAGTTGAGTCCTCGCCGCCAGTGCCCCGGCGTCGTCGCAGGTCCGAAGTGTCGCCCAGCGGCTCCAAGCCCATCTCCTGGGGCGTGTTCCGGATGAATAGGAAGCCGACGGGCAGGATAACCAGCAGAGCAAGGCAGCCAAGGAAGTAATAAGCGTCTCGCCAGTCGAACAGGATCAGGAATACGGAGGCCGTCGGCACCAGGATCAGGGCTCCGAAGGACCCGGCGCTGCTGTTCAGGCCCAGGGTCAAACCCCGGTGGGCGTAGAACCAGGCGCTGATGACCTTGGTCAGAATCGGGCCGACGCCCATAGTCAGCCCAATGCTCATCACCGCGAATACGGCGTACAGTTGCAGCAGGCTTTCGACCGAGGGAACGACGAGCAGCATGACACCGAGAATCACCACGCCGGAGAGCACCACCAGCTTGGGGTTGTAGCGATCGGCCAGGTAACCGGCCAGGGGGCGCATGAGCCCGGAAAGCATGAAGGTGATGCCAAAGGCGAGGGAAAGGGTGCTGCGGCTCCAGCCGAACTCTTCGGTCATTGGCTGAAGGAACACGCCGAAGGAGAACTGGGTGCCCGAGGTGCCCAGGGCCACCAGCGAGCAACCAATAACCACATACCAACCGTAGAATACGCGGTTTGTTTGACCTGCCATCCTGTACTCCCGCTGGGCGCTGGCCTGGCAACGGTTGCCGGCCACCACCACGCAACAACCCGGACCACCGGAGAAGCGACGCTATCGCCTGGCTTTCACTACAAACCTGGCCAAAATCCCGGCCCGCCCCTCCCTGGCCTTGAGGAACAGTTGTACCAGCCTGTGAAGCCGGGATTGCCTGAATACCCCTAATTTACCACATACGTGGAAATTCAATATGGTGGTCTCGTCGGGCAGGGGGCTGAGGGTTTCAGCCCCACGAACCGCCCCACCGGGTCCGAGTCGTAGAGCAAATCATCCATGCCCGGGTCGCTGAGATTGCAAAAGAGCCGGACTCGGCAGTGTATTCTCAAATGCCTCATGGGCGGGATTCGAACATCTCTACCCGTACCTGCATCGCTTTGGGATAAAGGGCCGGTCCAAACTGGTTGAATATTGCCACGTCAGCCGCATCGCGCCCATAAGCGACGGCAACTCTCCCTCCACGTGGAGCGTCCTGGGTTGCATCGAAGGTGTACCAACGGCCACCAACATACGCCTCGAACCAGGCATGAAAATCCATCGGCATGAGTTCGTGCAGATAGCCTACAACGATACGTGCGGGGATGCAGAGACTGCGGGACAACGCGATGCCCAAATGAGCTAGCTCGCGGCATACCCCTTCCCGTTGCCGGTTAACCTCGACTGCCGACATCTGAAAATTGCTGGAGTATGGATTAAAGCGCACTGAGCTGCGGATCCACTCCACAATTCTAGCCACCTGATCGTAGCCGGGCTCGACACCGTCCACCAGGTTCCAGCCCAGGTCCGTAAACTGGTCTGATTCGCAATAGCGGCTGGGAAGAAGATAGGTTAGAACCTCGTCCGGTAGATTTTGAACCAGGTGAAATGGCGCGCCGGGCGACACGTCAATACCGCCCGGGGTTGAAACATCCGCAGATCTACTGAAAGTGAACTCCCCTGGGGGTGCAATCAATCGTTCGCACAGGTTGCCGTAACCGTCAACAAAGCCCGTGACTGGTACGCTGGGCGTCAACGTGCAGTCTTCATGAGCCACCCACTGATTTGCTCCGCTTCTTGGACGGAGCATCAGGATAAAAGGCGTGGGGACGCTTACATCAAAGGTAATAGCACAACTTGTACGAAGCCACACTGCAATTCCGTTCCTTGTCAAGACCACGTTATCAACTGGCCATAGTCCAGTGTAACAGGGTACCGAGGGGCAAGTTCACGAGGGTGACCCACGCATCCTGGGAAACTCCTGAATGACGAGCTGCGTTTCGCAGACCAATCCTTATTCAGAGGTTCCCTGAACCCTGTCCCGCAAGAGGGCCTTTGTACCGCCCGACAGGCTGACGAGAAGGACTACAGGCCCTGCGGCTACGCTCGGGGCGACATGACTTCGGTCTATGGATGTTCTGTGCAATTTACGTCCTGTGCCAGGCGTGATTGTCCAGGGGCGCAGTTTTGGCAATGGGGCTGACAAGACGGCAAGCCGCTTCCCGGAAAAAACAGTTTTTTGCGATATTTCGAGTCAAACATGTCCACTTTGTATCTGGAAGCTTGTGTCTGAGAGCGAGGAATGGCTGCATTAAGGAGCGCTTTCCCAAAGCTGATTGACCCAGGGTTTGGCCCGGATGGGCGGTTACTGGGCAGGCGGCGGCAAGAGTTTCAGAAATTCGGACATTCCATCTTTCAGACACTCCATCTTTATGGTAGGGGGTGGTTTTGCGGATTGAACAGGGGGGAATGTCAGTAAACCGGCCCCACATCAGGGGGTATCGTTAAATTAGCCATTACTGCCGGTCAGGTATCGGGTATGAACAGGCGATATACCAGAGTCCTGGTAAATCGCGGAGAATATCACCCATATACATGACGGATCTGGATTCCGGCTTTCGCAGGAAAGACGAAACTCGGCTTTTGACGACGCCCCCTAGTCTGCCACACAACCGGGGCTACTGCAGCGGTCAGTACTTGCGCGAATCGGGGATGCCTACGCCCAGCAGGCATTTTCGGGTAATGGCCCAGCACTTTTTCAGGGTTTCCTGCACTTCGTCGCACTCCCGACCCAGCACGCGGATTCCCAGGCCAATCCTGCCCGGCAGGAGGGTGACTCCTGCCGCAACCCGGTCGGTCTGGGCGGTGGCGGCCTGAAGTTCCAATTGCAGTTCCCGCAGTTCCCGCCCTTCAGCCACGACCAGCATGGAACCAAGGCTGTATGCCCGGTATTCGGGGACCTGCGGTCCAGCCACGTATTCGGAAAGGGGATTTCGCAATGAGGGTATGACCTCAAAGGAGTCGATGTATGCCGGCGTTCCGTCTTCCTTGAGGATGTGGAGGCAATTGGCCAGCCGGCGGTACTGGAAGGCCTCGCCCATGGCCAGCCTCCCGGGCGTAAGGACATCCCAGAAGACAAGGATGCCGCCGGGCTTTACCGAAATGGTGGTGTGCTGCTGAAAGTCCGAGTCGTGGTAGGGAATCAAGGGATCAGGCAGGTACTCCAGATATCCGCCTGCCGCTACGTTAAGGTTGACGCGCTGCTTTGCCGCCCCCCAGGGCATGGCGTGGGCCTTGGTGGCGCTTTGGGTGGAGACGTGGGCCGCCGCCCCGGAACCCACGGTAATGGACACCAGGTGATCGTCTCCCTGAAATATGCCGCCCGTGGGGTTGGACAGCAATACCTGGGCGAGCGTGGGCAGGGCCTGGTCGGGATATAGTGCGCCCTGCACCTGCAGGGGAGGCCGCGTGCTGGAATGGGCCAGGCGGGTACGGCCGTCCCGCAGGGCCAGGGTCAGTTCCGCCACCCCCTGCCGGACGGGCGGAGCCGGCCTACTGGGAGGAGGTGAAAGCATCGGCTGCCTCCAGAATCCGGTCAAGGACTTTATCCAGGCCCTTACCCTTGCGGCAGTTGGTGAAAAGGTAGGGCTTGGCGCCGCGGACCAGTTCAAGGTCCCGACGCATGACGTCCAGGTCAGCGCCTACATGGGGGGCCAGATCCGTTTTGTTGACCACCAGCAGGTCCGTCTGGGTAATGCCCTGGCCCCGCTTGCGGGGAATCTTGTCGCCGGCGGCGACGTCAATCACGTAGATTTGAAAGTCTGCCAGGGCCGGACTGAAGGTGAGGGTCAGGTTGTCACCGCCGCTTTCGATGAGAAACAGGTCGCCATCGGGGTAAAGCCCGGTCAGTTCTTCCACCGCCAGCAGGTTATGGCTGGGGTCTTCCCGCACGGCGGTGTGGGGACAGGCTCCCGTGGATACGCCCCGGATGCGGTCAACATCGAAGACATCCTGCAGCGTTCTCCGCACGTGGTCGGCATCCTCGCGGGTAAAGATGTCGTTGGTTATGACCAGCGGGCGGCGACCCCGTTCCATCATCATCGGCACCAGAGCCTCGATAAGGGAGGTCTTGCCCGAACCAACCGGGCCGCCTACGCCAATTCTGGGTATTCTCTTCATGGTTAGCTCCTCCCTGAGCATGGCCTAACTGGCGAACATCCTTACTTCTGCTGACTCGTGGCGCATGGAGGAGATGTCGGCCAGGGGCGTAAACGAGGTCATATCTTTCCAGTCGCGGTCTCTGATTTCCCGGCAGCCGGCGCCAATATCGGCATGCAGGGACCGCAATATCCGCTGGGCATCGGAGTGGGACAGCGGCAGGAGCCTCTGGGCCGCTCCCAGCACGCCCACGGCGAAACTGTGGCACCAGGCGTACAAAGCGCTTTCGGCTTCTATGCCGACCGCCCGGGCCGAAAGGGCAAAAGCCACGGCAGCAGTGCCGGGAGCGTCTCCGGCGCTTACGGCAGCACGGTAGTCATCAAGGACAGTGGGAACCTCACCGGTGCCCAGCAGGGCATAAGATTCATCGAGGAAACGGCGACCGCTCTGGGTCGATGCCAGCCTGATCTCCTCGGGCAGTCGCATGGCGTGAAGCCGGCGGTCAACCTGGACCAATGTCTTGAGATCACCCTCACCGGCAAGGCGATGAGCATGGAGCAGCGCAACCCCGTCAGAAGGCAGGACGGACCCGGCCAGCAGGTTAGACAGGTACTCGAGAACCTCATCGGCGCCGGAGACCCAGCCCTGGGCTACCATCCCTTCCAAGCCCTGGGACTGGGCGTAGGCCCCGGTGGGGAAAAAGGAATCGGCCAGTTGCAAGAGGGCTAGAAAGCCCTGTGGCGAGTCGTCAAACATGGGCGGATTCAGCCCCCTAAACCAGGAAATGCAGTTGGGCGAGGCTCAGCCTTTCGGCCGGGGGGACGGTGGCAATCTCCCCGTCAACCCTTACCTCGTAAGAATCGGGGTCAACCTCGATGTTGGGCATGGCGTCATTGCGTACCATCTGGCGCTTGGTGATATGACGGCAGCCAAGGACGGGTTCCACCCACTTGTCCAGCCCCAATTCCCGGTGGATGCCAGCATCGTAGGCGGCCCGGGAAACGAAGGTGAGGCACCGGCCATTTACCGCTTTGCCAAGGGCCCCGAACATGGGACGGTAGAAAGAGGGCTCGGCAGTAGGGATGGAACCGTTGGGGTCGCCCATCACCGACCAGGCAATCATGCCGCCCTTGATTATCAGCTTGGGCTTGGCCCCAAAACTTGCCACCGGCCAAAGGACGATGTCTGCCAGCTTGCCCGGTTCCAGCGACCCAACCAGGTGGGAGATACCGTGGGTAACGGCGGGATTGATAGTCAACTTGGCCAGGTAGCGGAGGACCCGGAAATTGTCATGGTCGGGAGAGTCCTCGGGGAGCTTGCCCTTGAACTGGCTCATCTTGTCGGCAGTCTGGAACAGGCGGGTAAAGTTCTCGCCCACCCGTCCCATGGCCTGGGAGTCCGAGGAGTACATGCTGATGACTCCCATGTCGTGCAGAACATCCTCGGCAGCCATGGTCTCGGGCCGTATGCGGCTTTCGGCGAAGGCCACATCTTCCGGGACGCGGGGGCTGAGGTGGTGGCAGACCATCAACATGTCCATGTGTTCGGCCAGGGTGTTGACGGTGTAGGGACGGGTCGGGTTGGTAGATGAGGGAAGGACGTTCAGGTGGGCCGCAATCTTGATGATGTCGGGAGCGTGACCACCCCCGGCGCCCTCGGTGTGGTAGGTATGGATGGCCCTTCCGGCAATGGCGGCGATGGTGTCCTCGACAAACCCGGCCTCGTTGAGGGTGTCGGTGTGAATGGCTACGGGAACGTCGAACCGGTCGGCCACCTCCAGGCAGCGGTCAATGGCGGCGGGAGTGGTGCCCCAGTCCTCGTGCAGTTTCAGGCCGCTGGCGCCGGCCAGCAGTTGTTCCTCCAGGGGCGCGGCAACGCTGGCATTGCCCTTGCCCAGCAGACCCCAGTTGACCGGCAAACCCTCGGCAGCCTCCAGCATCCGGGCTATGTTCCATGGACCGGGGGTGCAGGTGGTGGCGTTGGTGCCGTCGGCCGGGCCGGTGCCGCCGCCCAGCATGGTGGTGATGCCGTTGGACAGGGCATGCCAAACCTGCTGGGGTGAAATCATGTGGATGTGGGCGTCTATGCCGCCCGGTGTAGCTATCAGATGTTCTCCGGCAATTACCTCGGTGCCGGGACCAACCACCAGGTCGGGGTGAACGCCGTCCATTACCCCAGGGTTGCCCGCCTTGCCGATGGCGACGATGTGGCCATTCTTGATTCCGATGTCACCCTTCAATATGCCAAGGACGGGATCCATGATGATGGCGTTGGTGATAACCAGGTCGGGCGCGCCGCCCTGGCTGGTAATTTCCGGGTCCTGGCCCATGCCGTCGCGAGCGGTCTTGCCCCCGCCGAAAACCAGTTCGTCGCCGTAGGTGAGCAGGTCCTGTTCCACCTGGCATACCAGGCTGGTATCGGCCAGGCGGAATCGGTCGCCCGTTGTGGGCCCGTAGAGTTCGACGTATTGCTGACGACTGATTCGCGCCATACTAGCTGTCTCCCTGGCTGCCGGTTTCTTCGGAAGGAATGTGGGCAAAGGCCCTGCTCTGCATTTCTGCCAGCGCCCGGTTGCGGACGTCGGGCGAATCCAGGCTGCCGGAGGTCAGGCCGTTGAGCCCCAGGATGCGCCGGGTTCCACCCACTGCCACCAGGGTTACTTCCTTGCGGTCCCCGGGCTCGAATCTGACCGCTGTGCCGGCGGGGATGTCCAGGCGCATGCCGTAGGCTGCTTCCCGATGGAAGCTCAGGGCCCGGTTGACTTCAAAGAAATGGAAGTGGGAGCCCACCTGAATCGCCCGGTCCCCGGTGTTCCAGACGAGCAAGGAGAGGGTGGGCCGGCCGGGGTTTATTTCTATGGGGTCGGCGGCTGGGATATAGAAACCGGATGGATTGCTCATGGTGAAGCGAGACTCCTGGCCTTCAGACTATGGGGTCGTGAACGGACACCAGCTTGGTGCCATCGGGAAAGGTGGCCTCGACCTGGACCAGGTCCACCATTTCGGGGACGCCCTCCATCACATCATCGCGGGTGAGTACCTGGCGGCCCAGTTCCATGGCCTCGGCCACGGTGCGGCCGTCCCTGGCCGATTCGAGAATGGCTTCAGTAATGAGGGCCACCGACTCGGGCACGTTGAGCTTGAGACCCCGGCCCTGGCGTCTCCGGGCCAAGTCCGCCGCCACGTACACCATCAGTTTTTCCGATTCCCGGGGGGTGAGCATCATAAGGCAACTCCCGAATTGGCCGCGGTTGTTTCCGGCGCTGGCATAAGGGGGCTTCAAGCAAGATTTCACCCCCATCCTGTCCTTCCCCCATCCAGGGGGAAGGAATCCCACAGGAGCGCGCCTAAAGGGTGGAGAGGTAGCGCGACACTTCGTAATCGGTTACCTGGGAGCGGTAGTCTTCCCACTCCATCTGCTTGTTTGCTATCAGGCTGTTGAAGACGTGATCACCCAGGGACTCGTACATCAACTCGCTGCTCTCAGCCAGGCTAATGGCCTCTCCCAGGCTGGTGGGCAGGGTCTTCAGGCCCAGGGACTGGCGGCGCTGGGGGGACATTTCCAGCACGTTGCCAACCACCGGAGGCGGGATCTGGTAGTCATCCTCGATTCCCTTCAGCCCCGCAGCCAGCATCACGCTGAATGCCAGGTAGGGATTGCAGGCGGGGTCGGGGGACCGGTATTCGATTCGCAGGGAGGTTTCCGTACCCGGTTCGTAGGTGGGAACCCGTATCAGATCGGAGCGGTTGACGTGGGTCCACGACACATAAATGGGGGCTTCAAAGCCGGGAATCAGCCGCTTGTAGGAATTTACCCACTGGTTGGTGACCAGGGTTATTTCCGGGGCGTGGGCAATCAGGCCGGCGATGAACTTCTTGCCCAACTGGGACAGATACTGTTCGTCGTCGGGGTCGAAGAAGCCGTTGGTCTCGTCGCGGAACAGAGACTGGTGCAGGTGCAGGCCGGAACCGTTAATGCCGGAAACGGGCTTGGGCATGAAGGTGGCATAGACGTTCTGCAGCAGGGCCAGTTCCTTCACCACCAGCTTGGCCGTGAGAATGTTGTCCGCCATGGTCAGCGCGTTGGTGTACTCCAGGTCAATCTCGTGCTGGCTGGGGGCGCCTTCGTGGTGGGAGTACTTGACGGGTATGCCCATTTCGCCCAGATGCAGCACCGTATCGCGGCGCAGTTCCGTGGCTGGATAGCTGGAAAGCTGGTCGAAGTAACCGTTGGAGTCCAGCAGTTCGGGAGTGTGGGAGTTCTGGAGGTAGAAGAACTCCAGCTCGGCGCCGACGTTGTAGGTGTACCCCAGCGCCTCGGCCTTTTCCAGGTTGCGCTTGAGAACGTAGCGTGGGTCGCCGAGGAAAGTCTGGCCCCGCTGGTGCCGGATGTCGCAGAACATTCGGGCCACGGCATTCTGGCGGGGACGCCAGGGGAGCAGGGTGAAAGTGGAGGGGTCGGGGTAGGCCCGCATATCGCTTTCGTGGTGGCGGGCAAAGCCGTCAATGGCGGACCCGTCAAACCCCACGCCCCGGTCCAGGGCCTCTTCCAGGTCGTTAACGGTTATGGCGAAGCCCTTGAGGTGGCCCAGAATATCGGTGAACCACAGGCGAATAAACTTGACGTCGGCCTCGTGGGCCAACCGCAGAACCTCATCCCGTTGAGTTGTTGATTCGGTGGTCATTGCAAATCCCCTAATTTTTTCTCTAGTTGCCGCTTGATTACCCGGATACCCCACTGGTGGATAATCCAATAGTTGTTTTATTTCTGGCCCACGCCATTCCCTAGACCGATACATACTCCCGAACCAGGTTCTGGTCCAGGTCCCGGGCAGTTCCTTCGAGGACGATGGACCCTTTCTCCATTACGTAACAGTAGTCCGCCAGGCCCAGGGCAAAGTCCAGGAACTGTTCCACCAACAGGATGGTCGTATCCTGCTGGTCACGGAGCCTATGCAGGAGTTCCTGGATTTCCTGGACGATGGAGGGCTGGATACCCTCGGTGGGTTCGTCCAGCAGGAGCAGGGATGGCCGGCGCACGAGGGCCCTGGCCAGGGCAAGCTGCTGTTGCTGGCCGCCGCTGAGGGTCCCGGCCACCTTTCGCTGGAAGGTCTTGAGGGCGGGGAACAGGTCGTACATCCGGTCCAGGGCAACGCTCCGGGCCTCGGTCCCGTCCGCCGCCTCCAGCCCCATCAGCAGGTTGTCGTGGACCGACAGGTAAGGAAAAACGTGGCGGCCCTGGGGCACGTAGCCAAAGCCCGCCTTCGCCCGCCGGTGGGGCGGCCACCTGGTCATGTCCGACTGGGCGAACACTAACTGGCCGGCGCGGGGACTTAGCTGGCCCATTACTGCCTTCATCAGCGTGGTTTTGCCCACGCCGTTACGACCCAGGAGACAGACCACCTGACCCTGTGAAACGTCCAGGGCAACGTCGTTTAACACCATGCTCTGGCCGTAGCCCACCGTCAGGTCGCGAATTGTCAGTAGTGGTTCCTGGTATCTCATATGCCTTTACCCCGGCGCATCAGACGCCGGCGGCCGCTCCCTGCCTGGGCCGGGTTGATTCCGCTACGGTACGGTTTCCCGAGGCGCCGTGGCCCAGGTAGGCGCGAATTACCTCCGGGTCACGCTGGACCGTTTCCATGTCGCCTTCGCTCAGCACCTTGCCCAGGTGCAGCACGGTTACGGTCTCGGCAAAGCGCCTGACAAATTCCATATCATGCTCCACCACCAGGACGGAGCGGGAACTGCCGATGGACTGGAGCAGTTCGCCCGTTTTTTCCCGTTCACGTCGCGTCATTCCGGCGACCGGTTCGTCCATCAACAGCAGCTTGGGTTCCTGGACCAGCAGCATGCCAATTTCCAGCCATTGCTTCTCGCCGTGGGACAGGGACCCGGCAACCTCGGAGGCGCGGTCAACCAGGGCCACTTCCTCCAGCGTCGCCATGATGCGGTCCGAGTCCTGGCGGCGAACGCCGCCAAACAGGCTGGTGATGCGGTTGCGGAACCCCAGGGCAACTTCCAGATTCTGGAACACGGTCAGGCTGCCAAAGATGGAGGGCGTCTGGAACTTGCGGCCAATGCCCAACCGGACGAGGCGGTGTTCCTGCTGGCGCGTCAGGTCGGTCCCGCCATCAAAGACTATCCTCCCCCGGTCGGGTTTGGACTTGCCGGTTATGGAGTCAATCAGGGTGGTCTTGCCTGCGCCGTTGGGGCCAATCAAAAACCGCATTTCCCCGTAATTCATGCTGAAGTCCAGTTCGTTCAGGACGGTAAAGCCGTCAAAACTGATGGTCAGTTTTTCGACGGATAGAATTGTCTTCTCGGCGGGGGTTCCAGCACCCGACCCGTTGGAGGCGTGGGAAGAGGCCGTCTGGAACAACTGCCTGGCCCTGCGTCCGATCATTTCTTCACTCCTGGCAGCACCCGGGCCGCGAACCCTGGCAAATGACTGGTGGAAAACCACTCCGGCCGCCGCCAGCCCTCGCCCCGCAGCAGGCCCATAATCCCCGAAGGAAATACCAGCACCGCGCCGATGAACAGCAGGCCGAGGAAATACTGCCAGATGGCGGGGAAGGACTCGCTCAGCCCGCTCTTGGCCCCGTTTACGAGGATGGCGCCCACGATGGCCCCCAGCAGAACGCCCCGTCCGCCGACCGCAACCCAGATGGCAACTTCAATGGACGGCACGATTCCCATCATGGTGGGCGAAATGATGCCGACCTGGGGCGTAAACAGGGCGCCGGCTATTCCGGCTATTCCGGCCGAAAGGGCGAATACGATGGTCTTCAGGGCGGCAGGATTGTAGCCGGAGAACCGGACCCGGTTCTCGTCGTCCCGCATGGCCACAAGCAGCCGACCAAAGCGGGAGGCGATGAGCCAGGCGCACAAGAGATAAGTCAGCGCCAGCGTCGCCAGAGTGGCATAGTACAGGACAACCTGGGTTGCTGGCGAATTGATGGCAAAACCAAAGATGGTGGTGTAGTTGGTGATTCCGTTGGTGCCGCCGGTGTAAGGCTGCTGGCCAATGAACAGGATGCTGACAATCAACGCGAGGGCCTGGGTTATCAGGGCGAAATATACGCCGGTAATGCGGCTGCGAAACACCAGGTACCCCAATCCGCCGGCAATGGCCGCCGGAACGATAAAGGTCATGGGAATGGCAAACCAGGCATATTCAAAGGGGGCCCAGAAGAAGGGCAATTCAGTCAGGCCGCTCCAGAACATGAAATCGGGGAGTTTGCCGTTGGCCGACTCCAGCTTAAGGAACATGGCCATGGCGTACCCGCCCAGGCCGAAGAATACGCCGTGCCCCAGGCTCAACATACCGGCGTAGCCCCAGATGAGGTTCAGGGACATGGCCAGGATGGCAAAGGTGAGGAACTTGCCCAGCAGGGCCACGCGAAAATCGGACAGCAACAGGGGCGCGACCAGCAGGGCCGCCAGCACCAGGACCGGCGCCAGCCATACCGAAGCCAGGTCGCCAAGCCACGAGGGCAGGGGAAGTCCCTTGATTGCGTTGGGTATGGATATTCTTGAGGCCATTGGCTTCCTTACCTGCCCCGCGCCCGCATCAGGCCGGCCGGCTTCCACTGCAGGAAGAGAATCACCATGGCGAAGACCAGCACCTTGCCCACAACGGCGGTGGTGCCAAACTCGAAGAGCGTATTAAGTATGCCGATGATCAGCGCCGCCATGATGGTGCCCGGTATTTGTCCCAGTCCACCCAGGATGACGACGATAAAGGCGTCCACGATGTAGAAGGTGCCCAGGGACGGACCGATGGGGCCGATCAGGGTCAGGGCGCATCCGGCGACACCCGCCAGGCCGGAGCCCAGGGCGAACGTAAAGCTGTCCACCCGGCGAGTGGACACTCCGAGGCTGGAAGCCATCTCCCGATTCTGCATCACGCCCCGCATGCGGCGACCCTCGTTAGAGCGGTACATGTACAGGTAAAGGGCGCCCAGGCAGGCGAGTACCAGTCCGATGATGAAGATGCGCTTCATGGGCAACAGCAGGTTGGAGGTGATGGAAACGGTGGAACTGAGCCAGGCAGGAGCCACCACCTGCACGTTGGGGGCGCCAAAAATGGAACGGGCCAACTGCTGCAGGAACAGCCCCACGCCCCAGGTCGCCAGCAAGGTGTCCAGCGGGCGGCGGTAAAGGAAGCGAATTACCGTGACTTCGACCAGGTAACCGGCGGCGGCGGACATGATAAAAGAGGCGGGGATGGCAATCAGGAAGGTAATTCCGGACTGGGGATCACCGGTGTAGTGGGCCGCCACCTGCTGCAGGGCGTAGGTGGTGTAGGCCCCGATCATGATGAACTCGCCGTGGGCCAGGTTTATGACGTTCATCAGGCCGAAGGAAAGGGCCAGACCCAGCGCGGTGAGCAGCAGGATCGAACTAAGACTTAGGCCATTGAAGAGTTGTGATGCCCAGACTTCCATAATTTTCGCTTAAGTGTCCGATAAGCGGGGACTGCGGCTGCCCTTCCGAATTGAAGGCTCACTTCTGCCGCAGTCCTGCAATGTGGCTTTAAGTTAAGGGATTGTACCGCTTACTGGGCCAGTTCGCGGAGGCCGGAAGCCCACTCGTAGCTGTCCAGGTAGGGGTCAGGCGAAACAGGCGAGCCGGAGTTCCAGATCTCGTCTATCTGGCCGTCGCTGCGGACCTTGCCGATGCGAACGGTCTTGGACACGTGCTGGTTCTCGTTGTGGATGGTCACCGTGCCGCCCGGGGCCGCGAAGGTGATCCCCTTGGCCGCTTCCTTGACGGCGGCGACGTCGGTGCTGACCGCCTTCTCTACGGCGGCCTTCCAGAGGTACACGCCGAAGTAGCCAGCCTCGATGGGGTCGTCGGTGACGCGGTTTTCGCCGTACTTGGCCTGGAAAGCCTGGACGAACTTGGCGTTCTCCGGGGTGTCGGTGGTCTGGAAGTAGTTCCACGCCACCAGGTGGTCGGTGATGTTGTCTGCGCCGATACCGGTGATTTCCTCTTCAGCCACGCTGACGGAGATGGTGGGCAGGTCCTCGGCGGATATGCCCGCGTCGCGAAGCTGCTTGAAGAAGGCTACGTTCGAGTCGCCGTTAAGGGTATTGAAGACGATGTCGGGTTCGGCGGCCCGGATCTTGGAAATGACGGTGCTGTACTCGGTGTGACCAAGAGGCGTGTACTCTTCGCCCACGGCTTCCAGGCCAGCGGCCTCAAGCTGCTTGTTAATGATCAGATTGGACGTGCGGGGGAAGACGTAGTCGGAACCCAGCAGGTAGAACTTGGTCTTGCCTTCTTCGATCAGGTATTCCACCGCAGGTACGATCTGCTGGTTGGTGGTAGCGCCGGTGTAGAAGATGTTGGGCGAGGTTTCCAGCCCTTCATACTGCACCGGGTAGAAGAGGAGCCCATTGTTGGCTTCGAACACGGGCAGCATGGCCTTGCGGCTGGCGCTGGTCCATCCGCCAAATACTACGGCCACCTCGTCTTCCTGCAAGAGCTTACGGGCCTTCTCGGCAAAGGTGGGCCAGTCGGAGGCGCCGTCTTCGATTACTACTTCAAGCTGCTTGCCCATAACGCCGCCGGCGGCATTGATTTCCTCAATAGCCAGCAGTTCGGCATCGTGGACAGCGGTTTCGCTGATGGACATGGTGCCGGAGAGAGAGTGGAGTATGCCAACCTTGATTGTGCCGGAGTCTTCAGCAGCGGGGGCGGGCTCTACTGCGGCAGCGGCCGGGGCGGCGGAGGTCGGGGCAGGCGCAGGGGGCGCTTCCGAGCCGCAGGCAACGGCCAGGATGAGACCCAGGCCAGCCAGCAGTTTCAGGGTGTTAGACGCGAAGGTACCAAGGGACTTTGGTAAATATGAGACAGACATTGGGGTACTCCTCCTGACATTTGGTTCGTCGGTCCGTCTGGGAAACCGGTCCCGGGCCGACAGGAACACGATAGTCACCGTTTGTTACCCAGCGGTTTCGAGGGTGTAACACAGAAGTTAAAACAATGTGTCCGAAATGTTTCAGGGGACTGAAAGCTCGTCGGATTGGCAGGGACCCTCCAGGCGCTGTTGGGGGTAAGGGTCTGGCAAGCCCCCGTCCACCGGCGCCTCGGCAGGAGTCAGGAGAAGCGAGCTTGCAGCGAGGGCCGTAGCCTGAGCGCTGACGCGGGTGTTGGCTGGCTGACTGGCTGGAACCAAAACAAGCCGGACTGTTGGGTTTCCGCCAACCGTCCGGCTCACAATTCCTGGTGCGGGTTAATGGTTTGGGTGATGGCCTTAGCCGGCGCTGATGCCCAGCTCTCCCTGCAGGTCGCGGATGGTCTCGGCCCGGCTGCGGGAGGGCGCACGCTGGCGCATGCCGATGGGCTCGTTTTCCACTTCGGGGACCACCTTTATGGCAACAAACACCGGACCGGACTCGTTCATAATCTGCTCGATGTTGGTAGCGAATTCCTCAAGGTCGTCGAAGCTGTAGGCGGCGGAATAGCCGGCTTCCTTGGCTACTCCGGCGTAGTTGATCTCCTGGGCGTTGGGCACGGGCTGCCCGCCGGTGGTGGCGTAGCACTCGTTGTCCAGCAGAATGTGGCAGAAATTGCTCGGCTGCTTGCCGGCGATGGTAGCCAGGATGCCCAGGTTCATCAGCAGCGCGCCTTCAGAGTCGAAGAGCACAACCTTCTCGTTGGGCAGTCCCAGGGCTAGCCCCAGGGCAGCCGAAGTAGTGTGACCCATGGCGCCGCCCAGGTTCAGATCCCGGGTCTCGTTCTGGGTAAATTCCCGCCAGTGGCGACCCGAGGTGCCGGTGGGGATTACGATGGCGTCACCCCGGTGGTCCTTGAATACTCGGAATATGTCCGATGACTGAATCATTCATCGCCTCCGTTTTGCAAATCCTTGTTCATGTGAATCGTTTTGGCTCCGGACGACGCCCCGCGCCCCGGCGTCCCGCCGGCGAACCAGGCTCTCCGGAGTTGTAATGGTATTTAGCGATTGAAGCCGTGGTATTCGTCGCCTACCAGGATGGCCACCGGCCGCTTGGTGTTCTTGGCCTCTTCGAAGGCGACCGAGATTCTGTGGCTGTCGGCGTCCTGTTCAACCAGGTAATAATTAATTCGGAATGCGTTGAGGAAGGGCTCGGTATAGCGGGCGACTGAGTCGGTGATAACGCCGTGCCGGTTCCAGCCCCGGTACCCAATCACCATTACGAGGGGGAATCCGGAATCCAGGGCCATGCCGCGAATGGAGTCGCCGGACTCCATCATGCCCGTATTCTGTATCAGGCACACCGGGGTCTGGCCGCCGATAATCAAACCCAGGGCAATGGCGAAGGTCTCGCCCTCCCGGGAGGCCGGAACCACGTCCAGCCAGGGCTGCTCCTGCATCAACTCGTACAGGTAGTTGGTCTCGCTGTCGGGGATGGTCACCACGTGGGTGACGCCATTCTTCTTGAATTCTTCCACCAGGGCCTCGGGGCTCAGTACTGCTGCCTGCTGCTCAACCATGAGAATCCTCCTTGCCTGTGTCCTGACCTGAATGTCGGGTTTACGGCGCCAGCGTTAACTTACGTTTCAGCCCAGTATTGCGGGCATTATAGTAATGGTTACGAACAGGGTCAATTTTATGTTGACGTGGGAGGGCCATCGCGTTTGAACTTGGCCGTGAATTGCGCAGGCCGCTATAGCAAGATACGCAGGAGCCCACAGCAAGTAAGAATGTCGCCCTGAGCTTGCCAAAGGCCCTGAAAACATTCCCCCAGGCTCGCTTCGCAATACGAAACTCGGCTTGTGGGACAGAGTTCAGATTCTTCGACTCCGCTCAGAATGACATTGAACGAGGACGCGATTGCCGCGAAGCTCGGGCTGGCTTTCCCACAGCTAGGTTCAGGTTGTAGGGTATGGTCCGGGCGGGGTCAGTCCAGCACCTGGGTGGGCTTGGGAATTCTGGCGTAATCGGGGGTGACGGAATGTATTCGTTTTCGACTCTGATGATGACCGCCATCGTTTTTGAAATGGTCGTAACTCGGTCATGTCTCCCACGTAAGAGTCCCCCAGCGGTACAGCTAAGCCCCTGCGGTTTTGGCGGTGCGATACGCGTAGGTCTATTCCACCGGAAAGCTCTCAAGGATGTGTCGAATTTCTCGTGCCTTCACCAGCAGTTCCGCTACTTTTTCCGCTCGTTCACCGCGAGGAGCGCAGCATTGATGCTCTAATCTTAAGGCTTGGTCCGCACCAGAAAGAAAACCAATCGCAGCGTCGATGTGGGAAATGGGTTCATCAGACTTCAATTCTCCGGCTATTTCCATGTGGGGCAGGTCTGGTCTCTGGAATCTGTAAGTGCTAGTTCCGTAAGTGTTTTCAGTCATTCTTTATCCCCTTATTTTCTAGTTGGTGACGTTGCGTTGGTATAGCACAATCTGCGCCCCTATCACCCACCTTTGCCTCGACGGTGAATAACGTATAGTCCCATTAAGTAAAACGCTGGCTTTACCTTCCAGGCATTCCAGCCTGGCCTTCAGGTTCCCCAGCCGCCACCGTTTCTAGCGCAGCCACTCCCGCCCTTTTCCGGGAGAGGCCCCGGCGATCAGCCATAAGGAGAAGAGGTTGGCCAGGGCGGCCAGTACCCAGGTGCGATAGCAGCCGAAGGTAGGCACGGCGGAGGCAGCCTTCTCGGCAATCCAGATGGCCACCAAGACCATGGCTATGGCCGCGGCGTCGGTGAGCACGTGCCCGGCGTGGGCATCGTGGTTGTGGCCGGCATCGGTTCCGTGGTCGTGAGATTCGTTCTCTTGAGACTCTCCTATGTCGGAACACCCTGATGTTACACTTCACCATACATTAATTCTTGTGTGAAGGGCCAAGTCATCAATTGCATATATCGTTTCTTTGTGATTTGCCCTGGTACGCTGCAAGTCTCAATAAAGACGGCCATGATTTCAGCCAGAACAATAGCAAATGAATCCGGCAGGCCCCATTCAGGCACCGCCGACATTTTCGCCGTATTCCTTATCCTGACCGCAGCGGTGGTACTGCTTTGGCCGCTGTCCGGGGTGGGGACGGCCCACGCCTGTTCGTGCGTCCCGCCGGGTAAGCCGGCAGAAGAACTCGAGGGTCATGCGGCAGTATTTGCCGGGCAGGTGGTCTCGGTGGACCACTCCTTTGAGCCGGGAAGCGCAGCACTGAATGCCGAGGACAGGACCACGGTGGAGTTCGCTGTCAACACCGTGTGGAAGGGCGACGTTGATCGGAACCTGAAGATTACCACGCCGCCCACCGGGGGAAGCTGTGGCGTGGCTTTCGCGGAAGGGGAAGAGTACGTGGTATACGCCTACGATAGTTCGTACGGGGATGGCGGATATTCCACCAGCATTTGCAGCCGGACCAACCTGGTGAACAATGCCGCAGAAGACCTGGATGCCCTGGGGGAAGGGAGTCCTCCGGGGAAGGGAACCGTATTTCGTGGGCAGGATAGGGAGCTTTTGAACGGAAGGAATGTGTGGCTGCTCACTGTTGTTGCCCTGGTTGCAGCGGCGGCGGCTGGGGGAGGGCTGCTGATTTACAGGCGCCGGGGCGGGTAGGCAGGGTGATGGGGACAGTCGGGTTTTGACCTCTGGCTCTCCTGGTAATACCTGGCCACGGCGCTCCGGTCGGCGGCCTGTCTGCCCGGGTACTGAGCCGAAATATCGTGGCAGCGATGCGCTGTCGCTTCCCCAGTCTTCGCTAGCATATGCTACCCAGAAAACTAACATCATCCTGTGATTTCGACGACGTTATGTAGGGAAGGGTCCGGCACAGAAATATGAGCCGTGTTGGCAGGAGTTGGGCCCAGGCGGTCACCCGGGTACGCCTGCCACTCTAGACAGACGAGGCAGGGGCAGCGGACAAGGAAGGGGGCGCATGAAGGCATCGGATGGCGCGACGTGCCGCGCCAGAAGCCAGAGACTGTTCAGTCTTTAGTACAAAATGGTGGGCCTGGATGGACTCGAACCAACGACCTCGGTCTTATCAGGACGCCCCAAAAAAACCAAGCTAAATCGCCGGTTTTCGGATACAAAATGGGGGGTGCTTTTCCTCCTTTTTTGAGTTAAGACCGAGGTCAGAATCGCCACCAGGAGGCGGCGTCATACCACTTGATTTCACCGACGATTCGGAGGGTCTCATCCAGGGGAACCGCACCGTAAACCCGATTATCGCTCCTTAGCACCCAGCCCAGGTCTTCGTGTCGGTGCACACGCTTGACAACCACACCCTCCACAGAGTCAAGCAAGCACAGTTTCTTGTCGGCTGGCAGTTGGCTGCCCCGGTCCACCAAGAGTCTGCAATCCACGGGAAGGGTTGGAAGCATGGAGTCATCCTGGAACCTTACTAGGAAACAGTCTGCAGGGTCTACCTCCATTTCAACGAGCCACTTCCTGGGGAACGCAACCTTTCGGCTTACGTTAGCGTCCAATATGGCGCTGGGTGAAATGATTCCCGAGAGCTCCGGGATATCCACCACCTTGTAAGCATCGTCAGCTTCTTCTATTTTCACAACTGGTAACTGACTTGGGTTGTCGGTCAGCCCAAGTAAATAGTCAACTGAAACCCCCAACACGCGGGACGCCTGGGCCAACCCCTCCGCCAATAGACCTCTTCTGCCGCTCTCAACATTCGAAATCATGCTTTGGGTATAGTTCTTACCCATTGCGGCCGCAAGGCTCACTTGGGAAATGCCCAGTTCCTTTCTAACTGTGGCCAACCTTTCGCCTAACACCACAAAAAATTCCTGTACAGAGTCTAGAAGCATTACTTGACGCAATGTTGTTAAGCTAGTATGGTATTACTGTAAGCAATATTCAATGCTTTCAGGGGCTAAGTCATTTCTACCTTACAGCATCAGCCAACTGACCGGCGGCGCCAACGAAAGACTGTAGACCTTTGACAGACTTGCCGCGGGACAGGTCGTGTCCAACAACAATCTGCGCAAGCCAGGGCAATAAAGGGAGGAAACGCCTCTTATCTTAAGAGCCTGCTTCCCGGTCAGTTGTCTATGTCGGAAAGAGGCAAAAAGGGCGGACGTCCCAGGGCCCTAACAATCCACGACATTTCAGAGATGGAGCAGGATTGGGGCGCATGAAGCCATTACCGGAGGTGGCACTCGGGAGCTCATGCGCTCCAACCCCGCTCTGTCTCTGATACCGTCCATCTTCCACTGCCGGTGGAGCCAACTGACTCTGGCCGGACAGCCGACCTGAATCTACAAATGCTCTGATAGCAGGTGACGAACCTCTCCCATATCCCAATGTCAAGAAAGATCTTGTGATTCTTGAAGGCCCGCAATTCAAAACAACGCGGGCCTTCATTTAGCAGCCTCAACTTCCACCTTGAAGGCTGCACCTCACCGTTAGGGGGTGCTAACGATGATAAACAATTTTAACCCGGTTGCCCGAGAAAACCAAGATAGGCGACAGCGCCTCCTCAAAGAAATACTCCGCCACCCTGACGTCGTAAAACAACCCGGAGAATCGGGGGCAGACGCGGTGGCGTATTGCCCCGGCCACCCCGACAGGGAAGGTGGCAACCCCAATCTAAGAATAAGCATTAAGAAGAGTCTTGTGAAATGCTTTAGGTGCGGATTCAATGGAGTCGAGAATCTGGCCAAGGAATGGGGAATCCTCCTCCCTGAACGGTCACCTGCAGGCCGTTCAGTTGAACCCGAGGCCGTGTACAACTATCGAGACTCCGAGGGAAAACTAATTTTCCAGGTGGTTAGGCTGCAACCCGGCCCAGGCGGGAAGAAGGGTTTCCGGCAACGCAGGCCCGACCCTGCCAACCCTGGCCAATGGATATGGGACACAAGAGGGCTGGCCAGAATGCCGTACCGCTTGCCGGAACTCTCGAAGTCAGACCCCAATGAATTGGTTTGTATTGTTGAGGGCGAGAAAGACGCCGACCGTTTGGCGGCGGAAGGGGTAGTAGCAACTACCAATCCTGGAGGCGCTGGCAAATGGAGAAAGAATTACTCGAACTTCTTCCTAGGCCGCCGGGTGGCGGTAATTCCCGACAATGACGAAGCAGGTCTTTCCCACGCCAACCAAGTCGCTACCAGCCTGATGGGAAAAGCAGCACAGGTCAGGATGCTGTATCTACCGGACCTGAAGGAAAAGGGCGACGTGAGCGATTGGCTGGACCAGGGCAATAAACTTGTCAACCTGGTCGAACTCTTCGATTCATCACCAGAGTATGAACCAGTTATTCAAGATGAGGTCAACAGTTCCGAGCTTAATGCCTCCAGCCGACAGATAGGAAAATATGGAGAATTTTGCAAGAAGATGATTGCAGAGTTTAAATCTCATGGTTTCTTCGTGAACGGTGGTGGCGAAGGGTTGTTCTTTTTTGACCGCGACGAACACACATTGATGCCTCTAGACGAAAATGATCTAGGCCTTCTTGTCCTTCTTTCGGACAAATACGGACTCAACAAGAGAGACCCGTTATTCGCTTACTTATTCCAGCAAATGTTGGTGGAGGCTCAAGCCAGGGGGAAGCCAGCCATTCTCAGGCAGTTTTCCTACTATGACCACAACCAGAACCTCGTTTACTTGGACATGGGTTCAGGAAACGTTCTCAAGATTTCCGTAGACGGCATTGAAGTAAGAGGCAACGGAGAAGACGGTGTACTGTTTTCGACGATGGTGGACCACTCAGCTTGGACATACAGTAGCAGCGATGACACGGGACGTATCGAGGAACTAATCATCGGCCCAGTAAATTTCTCCCAAACGGATTCAATCCTGGACACTCAACAGCAACAGACTCTCCTGCTTCTCTGGCTGCTGAGCATGGCCTTTGAGTCGATGATGCCCACCAAGGTTTTGGCAGTGGCCCTCGGGCCGGCCGGGAGCGGAAAGACAACCATGTTCCGGTCATGTGGACACATGCTCATCGGACCAAATTTTGAGGTCGATTCCCTGTTGCAGCAACAGAGAGGAGAGGAAGACTTCTGGATAAACGCCTTTCATTCTTTTCTGGTGTGTTATGACAATGTCGATCGCAACATCTCATATCTTCCTGACGCATTGGCTCAAGTGGCGACCGGAGTGCGAAGGAGCAAGCGCCACCTCCATACAAACGCTCGACTGCATCGCATTAAGGTCTCTTGCATGCTAGCTTTAACCGCGAGAACACCCACAGGTTCCTTACGCAGAGATGACGTTGCAGACCGCGCTCTATTGTTTAACCTGGGTCGCCTCAAGAGCAAGCGGCCCGAGTTCGACATCCAGGAGGAAATCGAAAATTCCCGCAGTGAGCTAATGTCGGAATATGCCAGAATGGTACAAAAGACCCTTGCCGTTCCATTAAAGTCTGTTGAGGTCGCCGACCCTGAAGTCCGAATAGCCGACTTCTTTAGAGTTGCTACTCGCATTGCCATGGGCTTGGGCCCAGAGGTCAAAGGGATAACGGACAGAGCCGTATGGCGTATTCGTCAGTCACAGCATAAATTCGCTATTGAAGAAAATAATCTTGTGACCCTTTTGTGGGCCTGGCTGGAAGGCAACAACTGTAATTCCGGGAGCCCGGACGGTAGCAGTCTAGGCTCAAACTACGGACGCACAATCCAAACCAAGAACTTGTTCGCAGAGTTGAGGACCATCAGCAGTGAAACCGGCACCACACTCTCAGCCCAAAATCCGACGGCTTTGGGCCGCCAGTTGAACAACCTCCTTGAGCCCCTGAACCAGGACTTGGAAGTGGAGCAACGGAGAGTAATAGCTGGTTCCACATGGACCTTTCGCAAGAAAAACCTCGGGACAGGCGGAATAATCGCTCCAGTGGACGCGCCAGTAAACGGCGTCCCGGACGTTACAACCCTACATTAGCGGCTCTGCCAGAGTTGACTTAGGGACAGATTGGGCTTGACTTCTACTTTAGCCATAGGTCAGGAATCACTCTTGGGAGAAATGTAGGGTGATGTGGGGTTTTCTCCAACCCTACATCACCCTACATTATTTTGCGGAGAGACATTCGGGCAAGGTCAGATACAGAATTCCTTCAAACTGTCCAGAAAAATAGAGAAATGTAGGTATGTAAGGTTGTTTGCCAAGAATAGTGACACCCCCTGTGATTAGAGAGAATCTTAGAAACGAAAGTTTTTCACGAAAGGTAGGACACACTGAGCGCCGTTGATCTGAAATCTTATCGGCCTGGGTCCAAGGGTTTTTCGCCTCTCATTGCCTGGAACCTTTGGCGGTGAAAAGAGAGTGTAAAGGGCGTACTGACAGGCCACGTGGTGGTCGGGGCGTACCTTGGCGGTACGCCACAGGGAGACTTCGTAGGGCTGACCGTCCCAAGCACACAGGGCCCGGGGTTCCCCGTTCAGGAAGAACTGCAGGGGCTGAGGGCTAAAGCTGGGGGTCCCGTGGATGCGCAATCCGGCCACGTTGCGATACCGACGAGCAGTTTCGTACGTGAGCTGGCCCGGGCCCCTGAAATCACCGCCCTGGAAAAGCGTTCACTGGCGTACTGGATGCTACGTTCTACCTCGGACGGGTCGGTGGTGAAGCCCTTTCGCTGGCAGTATTCCGGACAACCCCGGGGCAGAATGATCTTGTCGATATCTGTATTTCCTGGCGATTTACGTTTCAGTTGTAACTCCGCTACATATGTGTGGCCCAATACAGGCCCTCGATTTTGGTTCACCTGAATCCGGCGGTTTCTTGATTTGTCGACCTCCACAATTGTGTAGCAGATCAAACGCGATCAAGGAACTCTCGGGCAGTTGTGGGGCCCCAACCTCAGCCGACGTATCAGGTTTGCTCGGCCAACGGGCAGAACATTCTCCAGCTAGCGGGTACAGCTTGTGGCTACTTAGCAATACCTCAAATAGCCGGCGTAGTAGGACCAACACTTAGGTGTACCACCGTCATGGCCTTCAACCACTTGGCGTAGACCTGCTGATACGCTCTCAATCTGACAACGACCGGATCCCGCTGTTTTACTGCTTCCTTCAATTCTAGCCAGACGGATCAGGTATTTCCCGCAAAACGTCATATGATATGTATGTGAGTATCTAACGGCGGCGAGCGGCAGTGCGCCACAGAATACCAGAGCCATCCAAAGCAGGCATGCGTGTACCGCTAGGCCTTGGGGAGTAGAGCACCTAAAGCCAAATGGCAATCGGGAAACCAAGCCAATGCAGGAGACATATGAAGGCTATATCCGGTGGTTTCGAGGAAATGGTCATCAGGTTGTTTTGCGCTGGAAGGCTCTTGCGGGGAGAGTAGGCTGGTGTCAGGTAATCAACATGTCGATTTTGATACAGAATTCCCATTGGATTCCCTGCAGCGTCAGGCGGTCCAGGATCCCGAGGGAATGTCTTTCGTTTACGGAAGTGCCGGGACGGGAAAAACCCAGGCCATTGTCGGCCGTGTGGCCCATCTGATGGAAGCAAAGCATCCTCCTGCCCAAATTACCTGTTTGACCCCTGTGATGGGCGCCGCTTCAGAGTTAACCAGCCGTTTGGAACAACATCCTGTTGTCAATCGCGTGATGGGCGATCTCTTCGTGGGCGACATTTACCAATTTGCAAACCAACTTCTCAGGACAGGTGGGGCAGGAGCTCTGGATATACCTGCGACTTACACCATTTGGGACCAAGGCCGTGCTTTGGAGGAAACAATCACGTTCTGGAAAGAATCCGGAGGGCAGGACCTCAAGAAAAAAACTTTCAGGAGCGCCCTCAGGTGGCATTGGCGAAACCGCACTCTCTTAAGAGATAACATTCCCGTCCCACCAATGGAAAGTGTCTGGTACGAAATAAGAGCTTGCTATGAGAAAGCCAAGGCGGTCCAGAGTGGAGCCGACCTGATGGACCTGATCGACTTGGCCTTACTGGCTTTGGAGAGAGTCCCGAAACTTCGCGACTTGTGTAGCTCTTCGCGCACCAGGCACCTTCTTATTGACCAAGGAGAAGACCTGACCATGCGTCAGCTTGAGTTGGTCTCCCTGTTGCTTGGTTCTACCCGGTCTCTGATGATCGCCTTTGACTACAACCAGCGTACGACTGTCGGATACACCCCTAACCACATCGCCTTTATGGCCCTCCGGTTTGGGAGGCCCAGGACACACATCCTGACCCTTAATCAGCAGGCCAGAAAAAACATCACCGAAATCCTGGTTACCCTCCAAGCAGCTGACAGAATGAAAGGTCCGCAATCTTTCCATCAATGTGAATGTACAGAATCATTGACCCAGTAAACAGGGAAAATTGACAAGGTCATTGACCCCCTGATTTACAGGGTCATTGACCCACCCTGGGAGCCAATCGGCGACCATTGGGGCACTTCAGAAGTG
>MKWU01000564.1_pt1 | contig 70183 bp, 60 predicted proteins | sample 809101 | NCBI WGS metagenome assembly MKWU01 (sample SAMN05860141, study PRJNA318959) | sponge metagenome | host: Aplysina aerophoba | place: Slovenia: Piran, Adriatic Sea, Gulf of Piran | collected 2013-05-07
CCTATCTCAGAGCCACTCTCGAGGCCATCGTTGCCGGACACCCGGCGTCGAAAATCGACGAACTTCTGCCCTGGGCCTTTACTCCCGACTCTCCCTGAAATCCAGGTGCCCCAGGCGCACCGCTTACCGCTGAAGTGGGGCGATACGTAATCCATACGCCGACGCTGTCGCCCCCTCTTGGCAGAAAGCCTGCGTGCGTGAATGCCTGCTCGAGAGGCGGGGTCTCGCCGAGAGCTGCCGGTTCGATGGCGAGGTCGCCGTCCGTGGTGTGCGGGGCGACCGCGAGGTCCGCATCGCCTGCCCGCATGTAGACGGCGTGCGCCCCGACGACGATGACTGCGTCACGGTGCAATCCGAGCGCATAGAGCGCATCGAGAAGCACTCGGCGAGCCAGTACGTACAGCTCATCCACGCCATGCCCGTTCGTTCTCGCCCATCCACGCAATCAACGCCTCGGCCTCGGCCGGGCCACGGCCGGGGCTTGTGAGCAGGTCGGTCGCCGCCTGGCTGATCGCAACCGCGCTCAGGCCGTTTCGCAGAGCACTCCCTGTGAAGACCCAGTCGTCTCCCGGCTCGATCAGCATGACGTTCGCCCCTCTCTCGGCGATACGAAGGTCAAGGGCCGAGACCGCAGCGTGGGCATTGTCGACATAGACGACGGCAAGGGGGGCAGCCGCGCCGGGAGCGAGCCCCGGACCGGGCCAGGGCCGGAGGGGGGGCAATTGTCGACAAAGACGAGGGAAGGGTGGGCAGCCGCGACGGGAGCGAGCCCCGACACGGCCAACGTCCCCGTGACCGCGTAGTGGAGGCTGGATGTGCCGAGCCGCAGGGTCAGTGCGGCGAGTCCCCTCGGTTCCAGGCACATCGTCGGCTTGCCGCGGGAGGACAAGGGGGCATCCTGCGACCATCGCTCAAGAAGCCGGGGCCAATCCACGCTCACGATTCGCCCGCGTCCGCTCCGTGCAATCAGAGCCTGGTCGTCGAGCATCGCCACGATGCGCGAGACGTAGCCGGGGTTGACGCCGGTGACAGCGGCGAGCGCGCGCACGCCGGATGGTTCCTTGCGGTCGATCAGCGCCCGGACGATGCGGCCTGCCTTGTCCCCGCGAAGTGACCGTGACGGGCGAGCGGAGCGTTCCGGATTCACGTCAGCGCCACTCGCCTCGATGAACAGGCCCGGGGTGCTGAGCGCGACCCGAACATTCCCGGTGAGATCGACGAACCCCAGACCGGCTTCAACGAGACGCTCACGGACCGAGAAGCTGAGGTATGGCGCCACGACCATCGGATTGTCCGGCGGGACATCCTGAAGTTGTGCCCGAAGCACGAGCACGCCACGGGGTTGGAGCGACCGCCTCGAATAGACCGAAAGACACGCCGCGCGCCCATCCGGTCCGCTTACCTGAAGACGGGCATCCGCTCCTTTGTCGTCGCGCGCGTCCTCTGCCTCGTCGAAGACGGCCCGCCAACCGTCGGGCAGCCGCGCGCGAAGCACCTCCTGAGCATCGCGTATCATTTTGTTGTCTCGGATAACTACGTTGCGCATGATTGGCAACAAGATATACATAGGCAACAATCGGATCAAGTGGCGCCGCTCACTCCGGGATGTCACCGCCCGGCGAGCCGGGTTCCACCGCTGGCCTCAGGCCTGTGCAAGCCTCCCGTCCGAGCCGGCGGAGAGGGGCTCAGCTCCCGGCGGGGGCGGCGAAGTGGCAGGGGCTCCGGGGGGCGCCGGGCCGCCCGGCGGGGGGGGGGGCCCCCGCCGCGCCGCGCGGCGCCGGCGGAGAGGGGCGCAGCTCCGGGCGGGGGCGGCGAAGTGGCAGGCGCTCGGGTGGCTGCCGGCCCGCGCGACGAGGGCGGGCTCCTCCGCCGCGCAGCGCGCCTCCGCCATGCGGCAGCGGGTGCGGAAGCGGCACCCGGAGGGCGGGTCGATGGGGCTCGGCACCTCGCCTTCGAGGATGATGCGCCGGGTCCGTTCGGCGGGGTCGATCGCGGGCACCGCCGAGAGGAGGGCTTGGGTGTAGGGGTGGGTCGGGCGCTCGTAGATCTCCCGCCAGGTGCCGAGCTCGACGAACTTGCCGAGGTACATGACCGCAACCCGGTCGGAGATGTGGCGCACGACCGAGAGGTCGTGGGCGATGAAGATGTACGAGAGGCCGAACTCGTCCTGGATCTCCTCGAGGAGGTTGATGACCTGGGCCTGGATGGAGACGTCGAGGGCGGAGACCGGCTCGTCGCAGATCACGATCTCGGGATTGAGGGCGAGGGAACGGGCGATGCCGATGCGCTGGCGCTGTCCACCGGAGAACTGGTGGGGGTGGCGGTGCGCGTCGTCCGCATTCAGGCCGACCCGGGTCAGGAGATCGACGACCCGATCGTGCCTCTCGGCGCGCGGCACCACCCCCGGAAAGATCGCCCAGGGCTCGCGCACGATCTCGGCGACCGTCATGCGCGGGTTGAGCGAGGCGAAGGGGTCCTGGAAGATGATCTGGAGGCGCCGGCGCGCAAGGCGCATCTCGCGCGCTCCGAGCTCGAAGAGGTTCTCCCCGGCCAGCACCGCCCGGCCGCTCGTCGGCTCGACGAGCCGCAGGAGGACCCGGGCGAGGGTGGACTTGCCGCAGCCCGATTCGCCGACGATGCCGAGGGTCTCGCCGCGACGCAGGGTGAAGCTCACGTCGTCGACCGCCCGCACCACCCCGCCCCCGCCGAGGAACGCCCCGCGGCGCACGACGTAGTGCTTGACGAGGTTCTCGACCTCGAAGAGCGGCTCCCCGACCGCGGGGGACCCCTTCGCGCCGGTTGCCGGCTCAGCCATCGAACACCTGCGCCGCGAAGTGGCAGGCGCTGTCGCGGGCCGACGTCACCGGCTCGAGCTCCGGCCGGTCACCGGAGCAGACGGGACGGCTGCGGCCGCAGCGCGGATGAAAGGCGCAGCCGGGTGGGATCGCGGTCAGCACCGGCGGCGCCCCTTCGATGGTCGCGAGCTTGCGGTCCTTGTGCTCGGCCCGCGGCACCGAGCTCATGAGCCCCGCGGTGTAGGGATGCGCGGGGCGCGCGATGACCTCCTCGGTCGGACCCCTCTCGACGATGCGGCCCGCGTACATGACGAGGACCCGGGCGACGCTCTCCGCGACGACGCCGAGGTCGTGGGTGATGAGGATGAGCGCCATGCCGGTCTGCTCCCGGAGCTCGGCGAGGAGCTGCATGATCTGCGCCTGCACGGTCACGTCGAGCGCGGTCGTCGGCTCGTCCGCGATGAGGATGTCCGGCTCGAGCGCGATCGCCATCGCGATCATGACCCGCTGGCTCATGCCGCCCGAGAACTCGTGGGGGTAGCTCTGCACCCGCTGCCGGGCGGAAGGGATCTTCACCCGGTCCATCAGCTCCGCCGCCCGGCGGCGGGCGTCGGCCCGCGAGGTGCCCGGCCGATGGACGCGGAACATTTCCGCGATCTGATAGCCGACGGTGAGGCCCGGGTTGAGGGCGGTCACCGCGTCCTGGTTGATCATCGCGACCCGGTCCCCGTGGATGCGCCGGGGCTCGCCGGCCGGGGGCTTGGGGGGGTCCGGCCCAGCGGGGCGGGCGGCCTGTCGAGCAGCCCCATGCCCGCGCCGACGCTCACGCTCTTCCCCGAGCCCGACTCGCCGAGGATCCCCACCGTCTCGCCCCGGCCGATGGCGAAGCTCACCCCGCGCACCGCGTCCACGACTCCGTGCGGGGTCTGGAACGAGACCCTAAGGTCCGACACGGCGAGCAGCGCGCCGTCCCGGCCGGGCTCCGCCGGCGCGCCGGCGCGCGTCAGATCAGCCACCGCCATCTCTGCACCGGATCGGTGATGGTCCTGAGCCAGTTCGCCAGCAGGTTGAGGCTCAGGGTGGTGAGGAAAATCGCGAGGCCGGGGAACGTGATCATCCACCAGGCTTCCCGGAGGTACTCGCGCCCGCGCGCGATCATGAGGCCCCAGGAAGGTTCGGGCGGCTGGAGCCCGAAGCCGAGGAAGCTCAGGCCCGCCTCGGCGAGGATGAGGAGCGCGATCTCCAGGGTCCCGAGCACGAGGAGCGGCGAGAGCATGTTCGGCAGGATGTGACGGAAGATGATGCGCCCGTCCGTCGCGCCGATGGAGCGGGCCGCCTCGACGAACGACGACTGCCGGTAGGAGAGCGTGATGCCCCGGGCGAGCCGCGCGTACACCACCCACCGGACGAAGGCGAAGATGAGGACCATGTTGACGAGCCCCCCGCCGACGAGAGAGAGCACGAAGAGGGCGATGAGGAGCGACGGCACCGCCATGACCCCGTCCACCGTCCGCATGATGAGGGTCTCGGCGCGGCCGCCGTAGTAGCCGGCGACGAGACCGAGGACGGTCCCGATGGTTCCGGAGATGGCGACCGCCACCACCCCGACCGCGACCGACGCCTGCGCCCCGAACATGAGCCGGGTCAGCATGTCGCGGCCGAGGGCGTCCGTCCCGAGCACGTGGAACTGTACCGCGCCGGTCATCCCCTTGGCCTCGGAGAAGGGCGGGAGGCGGCCCGCGAAGATGTTCGGCATCAGGGGGTCGTACGGCGCGAGCCAGCTCGCGAAGCCGGCCGCGATCGCGAGGGCGACGAGGAAGACGACCGCGAGCAGCACCACCGGTTCGCGCCCGAGCGCTCGGAGGAGGTCGCCTCCGGTGACCCTGGCCTGCCGTTCTTCCGAGGTGGCGATTTCGGCAGCCATGCGTCTTCAGCCGAGCCGCACCCGGGGATTCAGCAGCGCGTAGAGCAGGTCGACGACGAGGTTGATGGAAAGGACCATCAGCACCAGGAGGAAGATGGTCGCCTCGATGAGGGGGACGTCGCGGATCTTGAGCGCATCGACGGTGAGGGCGCCGATCCCCGGCCAGCCGAACACCGTCTCGATGATGATGACCCCGGTGATCACGTTGATGGTCTCGTCGCCGATGGTGGTGACGACCGGGATCGCCGCGTTCTTGAGCGCGTGGACGGACGCGATCTTCGATATCGGAATGCCCCGCCCCCGGGCCGCCGTAACGTAGGGCTTCGCGAGCTCGTCCAGCATCGAGCTCCGGGCGATCTGGGTGATGCGGCCGATCGGCCGGAGCGAGAGGGCGAGCGCGGGAAGGATGACGTGCGCCGCGGTGCCGTACCCGGAGGTCGGCAGCCAGTCGAGCTGGACCGCGAAGAGCAGGATCAGGATGAGGGCGAACCAGTACTCGACGATCGACACCCCCGCGAGGGACAGGACATTGACCAGCCGGTCCCCGATGGTGCGCGGACGCACCGCCGCCCAGATCCCGAGCGGGAGGGCGACGAGCACGGAGAGCGCGATGGCGACCCCGGTCAGGAGAAAGGTGGCCGGGAGGCGTTCGGCCGCGATAGGCAGGGTCGCGCGCGACTCCGGGATGCCGCCGTGGGCGAGCGGCTTGCTGATGCCGTAGCGGAACGTCTCGCCGAGGTCGAAGGTCACCAGGCCGGCGACGAAGCGTCCGTACTGGACGTGCCAGGGATCCTCGAGCCCCATGCGCAGGCGGAGCTCGAGAACGTCCGCTTCGGTGCCGGTGTCGCCGAGGATCATGCGGGCCGGATCGCCGATGTTCCGGTCCGCGACGAACACCGCCGACATGACGATGAACAGCATGACGGCGGAGCCGATGAGCCGCCGCATGAAGTAGCCGCCGAGCACGTTAGCGATCACGACTGGCACGCTGCGCTTGCACGATTCCCGTGGCCGAATGGGGCCGCGGGCGGGCCCGCGGCCCCGGGGAATGTGGAGCGTCCCCCGCCGGCGACGGGAGACGCTCCCGACTGGAACCTAGTTCATCCGCATGTTGACCGCGACCATCCGGTGGTCGATCCCGAACTTCCAGTCAAAGCCCTCGGGGACCCCGTAGGCGCGCTGGAGGAGCCCCACCGGGGCGACCACGTAGCGGTTGTGCCCTTCATTGACGAGGGCCTTCAGGGCCTCGTGCCGCTCCGGCCCCACCAGCGAGGCCGCTTGCGCGACCCGCGCGTCGAAGTCCGGGTCGCAGAAGACGGACACGATGCCACCGCACGAGTAGTGCGCGCCGAAGGTGGCGACGTAGTCCATCATCGGATTCGCCTGCACGTGCAACCACCCATAGGCCCGCGCCGGATCCGGCTTCGTGGTCGCACGCGGATTGAAGATCCCCGGCTCCTCGACGGCGACCGTGTTCGGGATCCCGACGAAGGTGAGCATGGCCCCCATCGCCTCGACCATCTCGCCGTTGCGCGGGGTCGAGCCGAGGCGGGTGGAGATGTGGACGCTCGGGATCTCGGTCCCGCTCGCCTTCATCTCGTCGACGATGGCCTTCGCCCCCGCCGGGTCGTAGGGGTACTGGGAGATGGTGTCGTCGAAGCCGGTCGCGACGCTCGGCAGCATCTGGCCGGCGAGCGGCTCGCCGAGACCCATCAGGTTCTGGCGAATTCCCTCCCAGTCGATCCCGGTGAAGATCGCCTTCCTGAAGTTGACGTCGGCCAGCAGCGGCTGGGCACCGTGGTAGTCGAGCCGGAACTGCAGGAACGTGTCCGATCCCTTGACGATGCACTTGATGCCGTCCGTCGCGTCGAAACGCCCGCACTCTTCCTTGGTGAGGAACAGTGCGATGTGGGCCTCGCCGCTCTCCACCATGGCGGAGCGGACGATCGGCTCCGGTCGCCACACCACGCGCAGACGGTCGAAGTGGATTTCGCCGTAGGTGTCCTCGGCGGTGTTGCCCCACCAGTCCGGGTTGGCGGTCGCGGTCCAGTACTGGCCCTGCTTCCACTCCTCGAAGACGTAGGGCCCGGTGCCGATGGGGTGCACGTCGTGGCCGGCCGGGTTCTCGAGGATCTGCTTCGCGGAGGTGACCCCGCCGAGGTAGATGCGCCGCGGGAGCAGCGGGTCCGCCGCGGCGGTGATGACCGCGACCGTCGACGCGTCCACCGGCTCGGCGGAGATCTGCGGCCCCATCATCTCGCGGACGCTGTAGTTGTTCTCGTCGCCCCACAGCCAGTTGATGCTGACCGCGACGGCCTCCCCGTCCAGCGGGCTCCCGTCGTGGAACTTGACCCCCTCGCGCAGCGTGAAGTGCCAGCGGGTCGGCTCGACCTGCTCCCAGCTCGTCGCGAGCATGGGGAGGATCTCGTTCGTGTCCGGGTCGATGCGGGTCAGGTTCTCGATGACGTTCCGGAGGCCGACCCCGTTGATCTCCTTGTAGGTGACCTGGGCCTGCATCGACTGGGGCTCCTGGTTCGCGACGATGACGAGCTCGCCGCCCCCGCCCATCGCGTGCGCCGGACCGGCGGCGAGAAGGCCGAAGACCGCCCCGCCTACCGCACCGTGAATGAAGTGTCGCGACATGGATATGTACTCCCGTTTTTCCTTGTAGGGACCGCAATATACACGAGCGGCACCTTCCCGCGGCAAGACACTCGGAGAGCGGGGGGCGGACACCGGGGACGCGACCGGACGGCACTGCGGGGCGTTTCCGGACCGGAGAAGCCGGGGCACGAAGCCAGCCCGCTCTCGAGTGAACGGGTGGGTCGTCCCGGGCCACGGAGGCCTTCGCCTAGCGTTCGCGCCCTCGTTCCCGTTCAGCGGGCGGAGCCGCTCTCCGCTCCCGTGCGCTCGTCCCCGATACCCCCTGTGTCGAACTCTTCGGCGTATCCGGTCATCTCGAGGTAGCCAATTCCCCCGGTCGGCTTTCCTTCCCGTTCGCCGGAGACGACCACCGCGCCCTCCCAGTACGCGGGCAAAATGCCGCCTTCGGCGAAGACCTCCTGCGCGTCGATGCGCGGGCGGACGTCGAGCCGCAACCCGATGCCGGGAATCTCGACCTCCCACTCCACCGGGTACTCCGCCTCCGTCGACCCGCTCCGCCAGCGCCGGCCCGGGCGGAGGATCACCTCGCCGAACTCGAGGTGGCGGGCGGCTCCCCCGGCATCCACGAGAGTCCCGGTCGTGTCGGCGCCGTAGCCTCCATTCGCATCGCGGATGCCGAACAGCATGAGGTCGACACCGTCATCGAGCTGGATGCTCATCCAGTCCCACCCGACCTTGCCCTCGATCGGATAGTCCGCGAAGAACTCGTGGTCCATCCAGGCAAGGCCGGTGACCGCGAACGCCTCACTTTCGATGGTGAGGGTCCCGGTGGCGGCCAGGCGGGTGAACGAGAGGTAGTGGGAAGCGGCCCGCGGGTCGGCGGCCGCCTTGCGGCTGACTCCGCCGTGCCCGTGAACGACCGCCGGCTTTCGGGGCGAAAGCGTGAGGCGAAGCGATGCGGTCCGGTTCATCGCGGTCAGCACCTGGGTCGGCCGGGCTTCGTCACCCGGGCGCCATTCGACGCTCCAGTTGCCGTTCCAGATCCGGCGCTTCTCGACGTCGGACCCGGCAATTCCGGGTCCGGAACGGTTCGCCCGCTCGTCGACGATGAAGCGCTCCTCGCGGGTATCGGTGATCGTGAAGTGGGCGAGCCAGAACTGGTCGAGGTCCCAGGCCGAAGGTTCGACCCGGTCGACCGCGCGAGTCTTCCGGAAGAACGTGAGCTCGAAGCCGAAATGCCGGCCGGAAGCGGCTTCGAGATTGCCGGTGTAGTACCACCACTCGGTGTCGAACGCGGGATGCGAGAAATGGTCCCGCGGGAACTCGAACGGGTAACCGGGAACGACCCTCCCGGCCCCCGTTTCCGGACCTGCGCCCTGCGCGTCGACGCCGGCTCCGAGCGCGCCTCCGAGGGCGGCCGCGAGCACGAGGAGCCGCGCCGCGCGCCATCGCCGCCTCGCCATCAATCCGCCCTCAGGACCTCGACGGGCGCGAGCCGCGAGCCCACCCGGGCCGGATAGAGGCCCGCGACGACGCTCGCCGCCACGATCACCCCGAGCGCGCCGGCGAGGAGCTCCCAGGGCCAGTGGAGCTGCACGCTCCAGCCGAACGACTGCTTGTGGATCACCCGCAGGAGCACCTGCGCGGTCGCGGCCCCGAGCACGAGTCCGACCCCGCTCGCGAGCGCTCCGAGCAGCCCCGCCTGGACCAGCACCAGGCGGCGGACCTGGGCCACCGAGGCCCCGTGCATGCGAAGGAGGGCGAGCTCCGAGCGCCGGTCGAACACCAGGTTGAGGAGGGCCTCCGCCATCGCGAGGATCGCGACGAACATCGCGATCGCCTCGAGAGCCCAGGTGATCGCGAACGCGCGATCGAAGATCCGGATGGCCTCCTCGCGGATGGTGCGGGTCGGCGTCACCTTGACCCCGCGGCCGGAGACCGCGCGCAGGAGGGTCGCGTGGCTCGCCGCGAAATCCGCGTCCGGTTCGAGATAGACCCCGGCGCTCGAGAGGCGCGGGTCCGGCAGGTGCTCGAGCAGCGCCTCGCGGTCTCCGAGCAGGAGATCGCGCTCGCCCGAGTAGTCGTAGAAGACGGCGGCGATTCCGAGCTCGACGAGCCCGGAGCCGAGCGCGAGGCGGATGGTGTCCCCCCGATGGACGTCGTGGCGGTAGCTGAAGAGCTCGCTCACGATCACGCGGTCGCCCCGGGCGAGCTCCGCCCACACCGCTTCGGGCACCGAGCCGTCCAGGAACTCGACCCCCGGGTGCCGCTCGTACAGGGCCACGTCGGCGAGGCCGAGGGTGGCCGGGATGGAGTCGTAGCGAAGGGAGTGGGTTCGAAACCGGCCGACGTCCATCACTCCCGGTACAGTCTCGAGCCGCGCCGCCACCTCTTCGTCCATCGTGGAACCCGCGCCCCGACCGCCCGGACCGGCCGGGCTCACGTAGTAGTCCGCCTGCAGCCGGCTCTCCAGCCAGTCGACGACCGTTTCCCGGAAGCTCCCGACCGTCACCCCCATGCTGACGACGAGGGCGGTGGCGACCGCCATCGCGGTCACGATCACCGAGGTGCGGCCGAGCGAGGCGGCGAGGCCGCCCGCCACCGCGCTCACGCCCCCGGGGGGCGGCCGGGGCGGGGCGGGGGGCCCGCGCGCCGCGACGTTCGCGATGACCCCGAACGGCGCGGCGAGGGCGCGGCCGGCAATACGCAAGACCACGGCGGACAGCCTCGGCGCGACCAGCGCGACCGCGCCGGCGAGCAGGATCGGCGCAAGGTATCCCCCGACCGGAATGCGGTCCACCGGCGGCACGAAGCAGCAGGCGATCGCGAGGCCGGTCAGGACGGCCGCCACGATGGTGAAGCGCCCGCTCGCGGTCCGCACCTGCGTGTCGAGCCTCGCCCGGGCCATCGCTTCCGTCGGCGCCACTCCCGCCGCCTCCCGGGCCGGCCACCACGCCGACGCGATCGAGGTACCGACCCCGGTGAGGACGGCGAGCGCCACCGTCCAGGGGCGGAGCTCGAGGTCGCCCGGCGTGCTCGTCACGTAGAGCGAGCTCACCGTGCCCCCGACCGCCTCCACCGCCCCGATGGCGAGCAGCCGCCCGACGACGAGGCCCGCGGCGGCGCCGAGCAGACCGAAGACGGCCCCCTCGAAGAGGAAGGCGGACCGGATCATCGTGCGGGATGCGCCGACCGCGCGGACGATTCCGATCTGCTGGCGCCGGCGCACCACGTAGGCGGTGATCGTGTTGTAGATGAGGAAGGCGCCCACGAGGATCGTCGTGTAGCTCATCATCCGGAGGTTCCATCGGAACGCCCGGAGCATCCGGCGGTTGTCCTCCGTGCGGGTTCCGGACGGCAGGATCGCGGCTCCGGGCGGCACCACCGGCCGCAGCCGTTCCTCCCAGTCGCGGGTCTCGTCGAGCGGGGCATGGACGTAGATCCGATCGAGACGCCCGGTGCGCCCGAGCAGCCGTTGCGCGGCGGCGATGTCCATCAGGAGATAACGGTCCGCCTGGGCCTCGGAAGTCTCGATGACCCCCCGCACCTCGAGCTCCGTCCGGCGGTCGGCCCCGACGACGGCAAGCCTTGCGCCGGGAGCGATCCCGAGCGAGTCGGATGCCCAGACCGAGTCGGGATCGAGAAGCTCCGAGGTGCCCGGACGCGCCATGGAACCCTTCTCGCCGAGGGTCGGGTCGCCGATGAGGTCGACCCCGAAGAGGGGAACCCTTTCGCCGGTCTCGACGAGGGACGCGAAGCCTTCGACGCGCGGCGAGAAGACGAGCGGCTCCTCGAGACGCACCAGATCGCCGTGGACCGCGTCCGGAATGCCGCCGGCCTGGGTGATCTCGTGGCTCGCGGTCCCCTGGAGGGCTTCGAGGGACGACCGGAACGAGCCCATCGAGGCTTCCCCCGCGAGGTCCACGGCCACGATGACCGCGACCCCGAGGGCGACGGCGGACACCGTCAGGAGCGCCCGCGCCCGGTCCCGGACCATGGACCGCACGATGAGACGGAAGAGAAGGACGGCCCGCGCCATGGTCCGCTACAACCCGCCCGGCTCCTCCCCGGCGATCAGCTTCCCGTCGCGGAGGATGAGACGGCGGTCGGAGACGGCGGCGACCTCCAGGCTGTGGGTCGCCATGAGGATGCTGGTCCCGAGCTGCCGGCGGAGATCGAGGAGGAGCTCCATGACCGAGCCGGCCGCCTCGTCGTCGAGGCTGCCGGTCGGCTCGTCGGCGAGGAGCAGGCTCGGCTCGTGCACCAGCGCGCGGGCGATGGCGACCCTTTGCATCTGCCCGCCGGAGAGCTGGTGGGGGTGGCGGTCGGCAAGCTCCGCGATGCCGACCCGGCCCAGCATCTCGCGGGCTCGGGGCCGCGCCCGCCGGACGCCGGCGAGCTGGAGAGGAAGCTCGACGTTCTCGACTGCGCTCAAGGTCGGCAGCAACTGGAGGAACTGGAAGACGAAGCCGATCTTGTGGCGGCGAAGCTCGGTCAGCGCGTCGTCGTCGAGGGACGACGTCCGCACGCCCTCGATCTCGACCTCGCCGCGGGTCGGAAGGTCGGCGGCGCCGGCGAGATTGAGGAGGGTGGTCTTGCCGCAGCCGCTCCGGCCGACGAGGGCGACCCATTCGCCTTCGCCGACATCCAGCGAGACCCCGTTGAGAGCGGGAACCCGCTGGTCCGAAACGGCGTAGTGCTTCTCGACGTCGAGGAAGCGAAGGACCATGGTCAGCCCGCGACAGTCACCGATTTCCGGCCGTGGACGCCGATTCTCTCGCTAACGCGGGTCGAGCTTCTTTGCGGCGACCATCGAAGATCCCGCCCGGCGGTCCGCCGATGCCCGCAGACAAGCGCCGGCGGGCCTTCGTCCCGGCGCCCCGGCGCTCGCGCCGCGGCGCGCGCTCGGGGGCCGCCGTCACCGCGCGAGCGGAGCAGAAGTGCCCGCCATCCCGGGCGGGTTTCCGGCAACCACACCGTCGACCGCCTCCGAAGGGGCGAAGCCGGGACCGTGCCCGACCACGCGCCAAGGCTCCGGAAAGGGTCCGTGGGACGGCCGCCCGCAACCGTGTGTCTCGACCCGGCTCAGGCGGGGGCGTAGAGGGCGGGACGCGGCTCGTCGAGGACCGCTTCGGCCCGTCCCGTCTCGAGGGACAGCTCCGCGGCCTCGGCCACCCGCATCGCGCAATAGCCGTCCCAGACGGTGGGGCCCGTCGCTCCGCCGGCCCGCGCCGCCCGCACCCATGCCTCCGCCCCCACCCCGGCCCCCGCCACCCCCCAATCCCCCCCCCGGCCGGGGGGCCCCGCCCCCCCGCCGGCCCGCGCCCCCCGCCCCCATGCCTCGGCCTCGATCCGGTAGGCCGTCTCGAACCGCGCCAGCCAGTCCGGCTCGATCGACCGGGTCGCCCCCCCGCCCTTTCGAAGCACGGGACCCGTCAGCGAGGGCGTGCGCAGGGTTCCCCGTTCTCCCGCAACGTCCACGACGACCTCGTAGCCGTAGCTCGAGTCGAGGTTCACCTCGATCGAGGCGAGCCCGCCGCCCCGGAACGTGAGCTGGAGGAGGACGAGCCGGGTGCTCTCCGGTTGCTCCGGCACGTCGACGACGTGGCTCGTGTACACCGACGCGACGTCGTCCCCCATGAGCCAGCGCGCCGAGTGGATGTCGTGGACCGCCGAGTTGACGATGACGTTGACCGCGGTCCGGACCTCGGGGACCCGCCAGTGCGCGTGGATGCCGCGAAAGAGGACGGGGCGGCCGATTTCGCCCGCGTCGATCGCCTCCTTGATTGCGGTGTGCTGCGGGTCGAACGCGCGCATGAGCCCCACCTGAACGAGCTTCCGGCCCCCCGCCACCTCGGCATCCAGGACCCGTTGGGCGTCGGCGATGTCGACCCCGAGGGGCTTCTCGCAGAGCACCGGCTTGCCGGCCTCGATGCAGGCGACGGCAAGGTCCGCGTGGGTCGGGTCCGGGGATGCGATGAGGACCGCCTCCACGTCACGGTCATGAACGAGCTCCGGTCCGGAACCGAACACCTTCGCACCGCCGCACTCCCCGGCGAGGGCGGCGGCGCGCTCCTCGTCGAGGTCCATGACCGCGACGAGCTCCGCCCCCGCGACGCGATGCGCGAGGTTGCGGGCGTGGCGCCCGCCCATGCCCCCGGTCCCGATCACCCCGACCCGCAACGTTCCGTTCCCCACCCGACTCTCCTCCTCGCATTCCGCACGATCGTCCGGCCGGAGAATCTGGCACGTCGCCCCGACCGTGTCCATCCCGAACCCTGCGTACCCCTCTGCCGGGCGAAGTCGGCGACACTTCCGCCCGACGACCGCCCCGTCACCCGTGTTCGTGCTCCAGGAAAGGGCACGCGAACCTCGCGAACGCGGACCGCGCGCCATCCGGCTTCGAGCGGGCGAAGCGGAAGAATCCCTTTGCGCCCTTCGCGGGCCGGGCTCACCGCCATCCTCGACGGAGCCTCGCGCGCCGCTTGCGTCCTGGCGGGAGGCGGCCGGCCGGTCGGTCGGGCCAACCGCTTCGCCGGCGCCGGGCCGCGCGACGACGCGCACTGGACTCGCCAGCGAGGCCGACGTATGGTTGATCGGATGCGTTGAGCTTCCCATGGCGAAGCCGCGTAATCCACCATTCGATTGCAGGAGGCGTGATTCGGCTCCATTCGCTCGACTAAGGAATAGAACATGAAATTGCATACATTGAGGCTGGCCGCGCTCGCCGCCGCCGCCGCGTTCGCAAGCCAGGCCGCCGCGCAGGACATCACCCTGCGCTGGGCACTGCATCCCGGTGCCGAGGCCGACGCCGTGGTCGACTACTTCGCGCCGAAATACGAGGAAGAGACCGGCATCAAGGTGATCGGCGAGATTCTCCCGGCCGCCCAGCTTCGCGATCAGATGGCCATCGAGGCGATCGGCGACACCGACCGCTGGGACATGGGCTACCACAGCCCCGGGTGGTTCGGCACCTTCGCGCCGCACGTCCTCGACCTCACCCCGCTCATCGAGAAGCACGGCTTCGACGTCAACGCCTACCCCGACCTCGTCATCAACAGCCACATGACTTCGAGCGCCCGCGAAGGCGAGTACATCGCCCTGCCGACGACCCCCGCCGCGCCGATGCTCATCCACCGTGCGGACTGGTTCTCGCACCCGGAGGAGCAGGCCGCGTTCGAGAAGGAATTCGGACGAGCGCTCGAAGTGCCGAAGACGTTCAAGGAGCTCCGGGAGGTGGCCGGGTTCTTCACCCGCGACGCGGGCGAGATGCTCGCCGGCCAGGAGCTCGAGCGCGATCTTTACGGCTGGACCGACGCGCTGGGCGCGGGGGTCGGCATCACCCGCAGCTTCATCGTCGTCCTCTACTCCACCGGGGTCAGTGGCTGGGATGACAGCTTCCAGCCCGACATCGGCCATCCCATCGTGAACGAGGCCGCCGAGTACTTCACGGACCTTGCGAAGAACACCGCCCCGCGCGAGGCGCAGAACTGGGGATTCCTCGAAGGGCTCGAGATGTTCCGCGACGGCCGCCTCGCGATGGCGACCATGTGGCCCCAGGGGGTGGGCATCGTCGAGACCGAGGGCGGGGACGCCGCGGGCAACGTCGGCTACTCGACGCTCCCGGTCTGGGAAGGCAACCTGGCCGGCTTCACGCAGGGCACGCCGTTCCTCGGCGGCGGGGGCGTGTTCATCTTCGACACTCCGAACGCCGACGAGGCGTTCAAGTTCCTGAAGTGGATGCTGCAGGACAACGAGGTCGAATGGGGCAAGCGCAGCCTCCAGTTCTCGCGCAAGGCGCACTTCCAGAGCGAGGAGCTGCGAACCTTGAGGCCCTTCTACAAGGACTACCTGCCCACCTTCGAGCAGGTGCTCCAGTCGGTCTTCATCCGCCAGGGCATCCCCGAGTACGGGGCGGTCATGTGGGGCGGCGCGACCGACTACATCACCGACGTCTACTCGGGCGACCTGACGCCCGAGCAGGCGCAGGAGCGCTGGGTCGCGAACATGACCGAGGCGTTCAAGGCCGCGGGCTACCTCGAGTAGAAGGCATTCGACCCCTTCCCCCCGGAGAGCGGGGGGAAGGGGCTCCATCCGGGTCGACGATCGAGGCGAGGGGCGGCCGTGGCGGACCCGCGCTCACGCTTCACGCGAGGCTGGTGGTTCCTCGCGCCCGGCCTCGTCCTGATGACCCTCATCGTGAGCGTGCCGCTCCTGATGGCGTTTCGCTACAGCGTGCACCGCGTCTTCCTCTACCGCTTCGACGAGCAGACCTTCCTCGGTCTCGCGAACTACCTGCGCGCGATTCGCGACCCGCTCTATGTCAACGCCCTGAAGGTCACGACCCTCTTCACCCTCGGCTGCCTCGTCCTGTCCATCGTGCTCGGCCTCCTCGTCGCCTTCGCGCTGAGCTCGCGCGAGGTCCGGCTGCGACCGGCCTGGCTCGCGCTCTTCCTCATCCCGTTCGTGGTGACCCCCGTCGTCGCCGGGATCGCGTGGCGCTTCTTCATGTGGCAGCAGGAGTTCGGCGTCATCAACCAGGTGCTCGGCGTGTTCGGCGGCCCGGACCCGTACTGGCTGCTCGAACGCGAGACCGCGCTCATCGCGGCAATCGTCAGCAATTCCTGGCACCTCACGCCGCTCGCGATCCTCGTGTTCTACGCCGCGCTCACGACCATCCCCGACGAGCTCTTCGACGCGGGCAAGACCGACGGGGCCGGTCCGATGCAGTCGCTGTGGTACATCGTCCTCCCGATGCTGCGGCCGCACATGCTCTTCGTGTCGATCATCGTCATCACCTCGGCGTTCCGGGAGTTCGACATGATCTGGTCGCTCACCGGCGGCGGCCCGGGACGGGCGACGACCGTGCTGTCGATCTTCGCCTACGACCGCGGAATCGCCAACCAGGACATGGGGATGGGCAACTCCATCGCCTTCTCGATGTTCGTCATCATGGCCGTGGCGGCGTGGATCTACATCACCGTGTACCGCCGCGTCCTGGAGCACGAGGAATGATCTCCCCCCGCACGAAGCGCCGGCTGCTGGCGGTGCTGCTGCACGGCGTGCTCGGACTCTGGCTCATCTACTCGATCCTTCCTCCGCTGATGCTGCTCGCGGCCTCGTTCAACTCGACGGCGCTCTTCCGCTCGCCGCTGGACCTGCTGCTGTTCAGGGAGTTCACCACCGAGAACTTCAGCCAGGCGTTCACCCGGGGCGCGTTCTGGTTCTTCTTCCGGAACTCGGTGATCATCTCGTCGGCGGCGGTGGTCATCACCCTCGTGGTCTGCGTGCCGATGGCCTACGGCCTTTCCAAGATCACGGGACGCGCACGATCGGCCGTCTCCTTCGGGGTGCTCGCGATGCGCTTCATCCCCTACGTCGTGCTGGCCCTGCCCCTCTTCCTGCTCTACGTGAATCTCGGCCTGGCGGGTTCGCGAGCGGGCCTGCTGCTGGCCCATCTCGCGATCCACATCCCGTTCGCGACCTGGATGCTGATCGGGTACTTCGATTCCGTTCCCGAAGAGCTCGAGCAGGCCGGAATCATCGACGGCTGCACGCCCTGGAACCTGTTCTGGGACGTGACCCTGCCGGTGGTGCGCTCCGGGGTCATCGCGCTCGCGATCCTCGTCTTCGTGATGTCGTGGAACGAGTATCTCTTCGCGCTGTTCCTGGCCGGTTCCGACGCGCAGCCGCTCACGGTGGGGATCACGCGTTTCCTCGGCGGAGCGGAGGCGGGAGCGGAGTACGGAGTCATCGCGGCGTATTCCGTTCTGGTCATCTCTCCGGTCATCGTGTTCGCGCTCGCGGCCAACCGCTACATCGTGAGCGGAATGACGGCCGGGGCCGTGAAGGGCTGAGAAGCGTCCGGCACCCTGCATCCGCGATCCATGCCCGAGGGGGCCTTCGGGGAAGCACCGCAGCATGAGAAAGCCTGCTCCGGAAGTCCTTTCGGAGGGTACGGGCCCCGCCCCCGACCAGGTCGGCTACTCGGGGTACAGGTGGCAGGCGACCGTGTGACCCCTGGCGCCGCCGTCTCGAACAGCCGGCGTGGTCCGTTCGCAGATCGGACCGAGCTTTGCCGGACAGCGCGGATTGAAGCGGCAACCCGACGGAGGATCCAGGGGCGAGGGGACCTCGCCCGGCAACACGATCTCTTCCTTCGTCTCGTCAGGATGCGCGGGCAACGTTGCGGAGAGGAGCGCCTGCGTATACGGGTGCCTGGGACGCTCGAAAAGATCCTCGCTCGGCGCGTACTCGACGATCTGGCCGAGATACATCACGGCGATGTCGTCCGCCATGTACCGGGTGGTGCCGAGGTCGTGCGCCACGAGCAGGTAGCCAACTTCGTATTCACGTTGCAGATCCTTGAACAGGTTCATAATCTGCGCGCGAATGGAGACGTCGAGGGCGGAGACCGGCTCGTCGAGGATGATGAGCGCGGGATTCGAGATGAGGGCGCTCGCGATAGCGATTCTCTGGCGCTGTCCGCCCGAGAACTCGTGCGGGAAGTTGCGGGCCTGCTCCGGGCGCATGCCGACATCGCGCAGGACCCTGTCGACCCGGCGGTCGACCTCCTTGCGGCCGAGGCGCTCGTTGACGATCAAAGGCTCGGCAACGAGACTCCGGACGCGCTTTCGCGGATTGAGCGAGGACCAGGGATCCTGGAACACCGCCTGGACCCGCATGCGAAAACGGCGAAGAGCACCGCCATGCAGGGTGTGGACATCCTCGCCGTCCACCAGGACCTGGCCCGAGCTCGGCTGCTCCAGCCGGAGGATGAGCTTCGCGGTCGTCGTCTTCCCGCACCCCGACTCGCCTACGACCGCGAGCGTTCGACCCCGCTTCAGCGAGAAGTCCAGGCCGTCCACTGCCGCCACCCGACCGAAGTGCTTTCTCAGCCTGCGGGCCTCGAGCAGGTCAGCGACGTCAGCGGTTTCCATGTGACTCCTCCAACCTCCAGCACGATGCCACGTGGTCGGAAGCTTCGTCCCGGACACGAAGCTGCGGTGGGTACTCCTTGCGGCAACGGTCGTCGGCGTGCGGACAGCGCGGTGCGAACCGGCATCCGGAAGGAAGGCCCCAGAGCGCCGGCGGCTGCCCCGCGATGGCCTCGAGCCGCTCCGCCTTCGTGTCGGCTCGGACCACTGAACCGAGCAGCGCCCGCGTATAGGGATGCGCGGGGTTGTTGAACACCGCGCGCACCGGTCCCGCCTCGACAACGCGCCCGGCGTACATGACGAGCAGGTGCCGGCAGAGCTTGGCGACGATGCCGAAATCATGCGTGATGAACAGGATGGCGAGCCCCGTCTCTCGCTGCAGATCGCGAAGAAGCCGCAGGTACTGCGCCTGGATCGTCACGTCGAGAGAGGTGGTGGGCTCGTCGGCGACGATGATGCGGGGCCCGCACGAGATCGCGAGCGCGCCGACCGCGCGCTGCTTCATGCCGCCGCTCATCTCGTGCGGGTAGGAACGGATGCGTTCTTCGGGAGCGGCGATTCGCACCTGTCGCAACGCCTCGACCGCCCGATGCACGAGCGCCTTGCCCCCGCCGTCTCGCCGATGGAGCCGCAGCGCCTCCACGATCTGGTTTCCGATCGTGAACACGGGGTTCAGCGACGTCTGCGGATCCTGGAGGATCATCGCAATCTCGCGCCCCCGGATCCGGCGCATCTCCCTTTCGTTCTTCTCGAGGAGATTCTGTCCCCGATACAGAACCTCTCCACCCACGATCCGTGCCGCCGGCTTCGGCACCACCTGGAGCATCGACAGCACGGTCATCGACTTGCCGCTCCCGGACTCGCCGATAATCCCCAGCGTCTCCCCGGAGTGCAGCCGGAAGCTCACGCCATCGACCGCGCGGACCAGCCCGTTCTTGGTGTCGAGGTGCGTGCGAAGGTCGCGGACCTCGAGCAGGAGCTCCCCGGACGCAGATGCCCCCCTGGTCTCCTCGAGCGGCGTGGATCTTGACGGACGAGTCACGTCTGCAAGCCGGTTTCATGGACGAGAGGTACGAGGCCGCTTCCGATACCGCGCGTCGGGACTCGAACGGAGCCGGGTGCCTTCGAACATGTCTCTTCGGTCCGGGGCGCAGCCACGCTAGACCTCGATCAGCTCGGGATCGAGCCGGTCGCGGAGCCAGTCGCCAAGAAGATTGACGGACAGCACGGCGAGCAGGATGGCGACGCCCGGGAAGAATGAGATCCACCACGCGCTGACCACCAGCCACCGGCCATCGGCCACGAGCAGCCCCCACGCCGGCGTCGGACGCGGAACGCCGATGCCGAGAAAGCTCAAGGCCGCCTCGAGCAGGATCACGACCCCAACCTGAAGCGTCGCCATGACGACGACGGTGTTGACGACGTTCGGCAGAATGTGGAGCAGGACGATGCGCGCGTGGGAGCCCCCGGCGACACGGGCCCGGGCAACAAAGTCGCGCTCGCGAATGCTCAGCACCTCGGCGCGTATCTGGCGCGCGAAGTAGGCCCACAGGACGAATGCAACGACGATGATGACGGCCTCGAAGCTCGGACCCCAGGCTGCCGCGAAGGCGAGCGCGAGGAGGATGCTGGGAAGGGCGAGCGAGATGTCGACGAGCCGCATGACCACGATGTCGGTCCAACCGCGCGCGTAGCCCGCGACGAGCCCCAGCAGCGTGCCGATGGCGGCGCCCACGAAGATGCCGACGGCGGAGATTGCGAGCGCGTATTGGGCCCCGTGCATGATCCGACTCAGGACGCACCGCCCGAGACGATCCGTTCCGAGCACGAAGTCCCAGGTTCCGCCCCAGAATACCGGTGGTTGCAGGCGGTTTCGAAGATGGCTCTGGTACGGGTCGTGCGGCGCGAGCCATTCGGCGAAGAGGGCCGGAATGAAGAGGATGGCCAGCAGGACGGCGATCGGGAGCAGGGGATAGCGGCGAAGGCGAGACAGCTTCATGCGCGTCGTTCGCCTCGCGGCTGCGGCCGGAGGCTCGGTTCACGCGCGGCGGATGCGCGGATCGACCAGCGCATAGAGAGCATCCACCACGTAGTTGATGAGGAGAAAGACGACCGCGAAGAGAATGACCACCGCCTGGACCACCGGATAGTCACGACCGCGGATCGCCTCGATGGAGAGGAGGCCGGTGCCGGGCCAGGAGAACACCGACTCGATGACGACCGAACCCGTGAGGAGCGACCCGGCAAGCAGGCCGAAGTAGGTCAGGGGCACGATCGCCGCGTTGCGAAGCGCGTGCTTCCACACGATCCGGTACTCGGGGACGCCCTTGAGCCGAGCGAGCTTGACGTACTCCGAACGAAGGGAGTCGAGCATCGCGGAGCGGGTCAGCCGGGCGAGGGCGGCAACCTGGAAAGACGCCATCGCGATGGCAGGCAGGATCATGTGCGGGAGCCCCCCCTGGCCGGAGGTGGGAAACCAGCCGAGCCCCACCGCGAATATCCAGATGAGCATGATTCCGAGCCAGAACTGGGGAAGCGATTGGCCGAGCAGCGCGACGACGTTGGCCGACTTGTCGACCATCGTTCCCCGGTGCCTCGCGGCGACGACCCCGAGCGGAATCGCGACCACGATGCTGAGGAGCACGGACAGCCCGCCGAGCTTGAGGGTGGCCGGCAGGCGCTGCAGCACCACCTCCATCGCGGTGTAGCCTCGCCACTTGAGCGACACGCCGAGATCGCCCTGAAGCGCGTTCCCGAGGAAGGCGAGGTACTGCTCGTGAAGGGGCCGGTCCAGGCCCCAGTGCCGGATCAGGCTCTCGATCTGCGCCTGCGATGCGTCGTCGGGAAGCAGGGCATCCACCGGGCTTCCCGTCAGGTGCGTGAGCCCGAAGACGATCAGGGTGATGGCGAGCAGCGCGACCAGCGCCTGCAGGAAGCGGATTGCAAGGAAGCGTCGCACGAACGGTCAGGTGCTGTTCGCTCCGCGGCCCCGGCCGTGGAGGGCGCCGGTCGGGCGCCTCCCCGCGGCCGGGGTTCCGGGCCGGCTGCGACGCGGCTATTCGGCTGCCGCGATCAGGTGATAGTGGCTGACGCTGTTGGTCGACACGCCCGGGAAGGTCCAGTCTTTCACGACAGTCGGATCGACCGTCAGCTCGGCAAAGACCGCGGCGAGGGGCATGTCCGCGTACTGCTCGAACAGATACGTGAATGCCTCCTGGGCGATCCGGCTGCGCTCTTGGGGGTTGATGGTCTGTTCCAGCTTGTCGGCCAGACCCTCGCTCATGTCGCTTTCGTACCCGCCGTAGCGCGTGCCGCGCACGGTATGGAAGTTGACCAGGGCGGCCTCCGTGGGCCGGATCGGCGCATTGCGCACCGGGCTGATGAGGTAAGCCTCCCGTGAACGCCCGAGGTTTCCGAGGGTCGCCCAGTCCATCTCGCGGATCTCGGTCTGAAGGCCGACGGCCTCGAAGTAGACCTGCAGCAGCTCGGCCATCGTTCCGAACTCCGGGTTTCCGCTCAGCACCGAGGAGACGATCGGAATGGTGGGATCCGGGAACGCATCCGGGTAGCCCGCATCGGCCAGCAGTTCCCGGGCGCGTTCGGGATCGTAGCCGTACATGCCTTCGAACCGCTCCTTGAGCTCCGGCACGTAGCCCTCGTTGCGGGAATCCATGAGCCAGCTCGGAACCGGCTCGCCGCGCCCGCCGTACAGGATCTCGATCATCTCCTCACGGTTGAGGGCGCGATTCATCGCCTCGCGCACGCGAATGTCCGACCAGGGGAGATCGGCCCGATACGCCGGATCCCCGGTCTTGCCGTACATCCCGTTGAAGATCGCCCCCGTCGACATCGCCGGGTTCTTCGACTTGACGATCGCCTTGCCGGCGGCGAGCGCATCGGCCTGGATCTCGCGGGGAAGATCGCTGATGTGCGCCTCCCCGGCCAGCAACAGGGCGAGCTTCGTCGCAGGCTCCGGGATCCATCGCAGCTCGAGCATTTCGAAGTCCGGAACCGCTCCCTGCCAGTGGTCGGGGACGCGTTCGAACGTCACGCCTGCCCCGGGCTGACGCTCCACGTACTGGTAGGCGGCCGTGCCGGCGGGCTTGCTGACGTAGCCATCCACCCCTTCCTTGTCGAACTGCGCCTTGCTGTAGACCACCATGGACCCGCGTCCCGCATGCTGGAAGGCATAGTCGGTTCGCGCCGTCTCGAACCGGAACACGACCGTGTGGTCGTCGAGTGCTTCGACGGACGCGGCACGAAGGTGCTCAATCGAATTGATGGTGCTGTCGGGTCCGGTGGTTAGCTCGTAGCTGTGCACGACATCGGCTGCGGTGACCCGTCCCCAACCGAAGTGAAATTCCGCGTTCTTCTTCAGGCGAAAGGTCCATTCGGTGAATTCCTCATTCGCGGACCATTCCTCGGCCAATTCGGAGTTGTTGTACTTTCCTGTTATCGGGTCATGTCCGACCAGGGCCTGAAAGCAGGGCAAACGTTCGCCCGTTCCGTTCCAGAAGAGGTTGGTGTCCGCGGTAGGGGGATCGAGCGCCAGCACGACCTTTCCCGCCGCCTGGACGGGTGCGCTTGCGGCAGCGGCAAGCAGCGCGGCGCCGGCTACGGCCAGAAGAACTCTCAGCTTGGAAGTCCGAGCATAATTCATCTTGTTTTCTCCGTTGGTTATGGTGTCTCTTGCCGTCCTGCCTCCTTGAATAGCATTGAACCGAATCGACTATAGCACGGGGCCAATCAGCCCGAGGAGATTGTTCCCTGGACTCGGAATTTTCGAAAATCCCTCGGAATTGACGTCGACCGGCTCCGTCCCGTTCGGCGCGTTCGCGCCGCATCGAGGTCCATGACCGCGATGTGCAAGGTTGCGGGCGTGGCGCCCGCCCATGCCCCCGGGTCCGGCGACCCCGGCCCGCGAACTTCCGTCAGCCACCGCTCCCTCCTCCTCCGACCTGCCGCTCAATCTCGCGCGCGAAATCCGGCACGTCGTGCCAGCCGCGTTCATCCCGGGCGCCCCGCTTCCGTCTCCGGAAACGACGCGCGAGCGTACAGGATGGCGAGCCAGGTCACCCGGCGTGCCGCCCACGCAGGGGAACCACGGCGACGCCCTCGCGCCGGCCGTACTGGGGTTGACCCGACTATGCGGAGCTCCGCATAGTCGGGTCAACTTCACCGCAACCATGGCCGATTCCGTGGATATACGAGACGGTAACGAGAGCGTCCGGAAGGAGACGAGAGCAGATGAATCCGGTGCGGAGGCCGCACGATGGGACCGAGACCAGTCGTTCTGGTCTTCCGTGCCGCTGACCGAACTCGCGGAGACGCAGGGCGTTGCACCGCTCGAGGACGTGGAGAGCATGGTCGCCCTTTGGCCTTCGGATGATGATCCGGATGACATGCTCGCGCATGTTCTCGAGGTCCGAGCCATTCGTCGTCGTGTGGTGGAAAACGACTCTGACCGATGAGTGTCGTCCTTCTGGACACTACCGTAGTCAGTCTGCTGCATCCGAGGAAGCGGGGGTCAGCAATTCTTGAGAGATATGCCGCACATATGGAGAAACAAACGCTTGCGCTCAGCCTTCAGAGCGTGGCGGAGCTCTGGAATTGTGCCGAAGCCAGGGGATGGGGTGAAGAGGCCCGTAACGGACTCGATCTCTTCATAAGGCGTTTCCTCGTCATCCCGTACGACTACGCGCTCGCAAAGGTGTGGGCACGCGCAATGCACTCCAGCCAGAGGGAAGGTCGGCGTCTCGAGTCAGGGGATTGCTGGATCGCCGCCACAGCTATTCACCGAGCGATTCCCCTGCTTACACACGATCGGGACTTTGTTGGTCTCGCGTTTCCCGGACTGCAAGCTGTCTCATACGCGGAATCGGAATAGGCATCGCTCGGAATCGTCGCGTTCGGTGAAATCACGCCGCCACCCGTTCAACGAACGGCCACGAATCCCGAAGGGTGCTGCTCGAGGTGGGCGCGGATGCGCTCGGCGAGCTTGCCTATCGCGTCCATGTCGCCTGGCTTCGGCTCCCAGTTGAAGAGCAGGTTGTCATCCTCGCGGCGCGGGATGACGTGGAAGTGGAGATGGAGCACGGACTGGCCGGCGGCCGGTCCGTTCGCCTGCGTGAGGCTGATGCCGGGCGGATCGAGGGTCCGGCGCACCGCATCCGCGACCCGGCGGCAGGCCGTCGCGACGGCGGCGAGGGAATCGTCGTCCGCCCCGAAGAGGTCCGGCGCGTGCGCCTTCGGGATGACGAGGCAGTGGCCCTCGTTCGCGGGGTTGATGTCCATGAACGCGAGGACCCGGTCGTCCTCGAGCAGCTTGAACGACGGGATCTCTCCCGCGACGATGCGGCAGAAGATGCAGTCCGGGTCGGTCGTCACTTCTCGTGCTCCCTGGTTGGCGGGAGGCGTCCGGGCGGAACCCTCCGTTGCGATCCGGCCCTGGACCGGCCGGATCGCGCGCTGTCGACGCGAGACGTGGCCCCGGCCCCGCGCGCTAGCCGAGCACCAGGCCGGGGAGCGGATCGAGGGTCGCGATCTCCACCTCCGGAGCGTCGGGCAGGCGTTCGCGCGCCTGGCCGAAACGGTTCACCCACGCCACCCGAAACCCGAACGTCGCCGCCCCCGCCGCATCCCAGGCGTTCGAGGACAGGAAGCAGACCGCGCGCGGCGCCACCGCGAGCCGGTCGCAGGCGAGGCGGTACACGTCCGGATGGGGCTTGAAGACCCGCACGTCGTCGACCGAGAGCACCGCGTCGAGGCGGCTCCCGATCCCGGCACTCGCGACCGCCGCATCGAGCATCTCGCGTGAGCCGTTCGAGAGGATCGCGGTCCTCATGCCGCTCGCGCGGAGGGCGTCGAGCACCCCCTCGACCTCGGGATAGCACGCCAGCGAGCGATACGCCGCGAGGAGGTCGGCGCGCAGGGATTCGTCCTCGATGCCCGCTTCGTCGAGGGCGAAGTCGAGCGAGTCCTCGGTCACTTCCGCGAATGGCGTCCAGCGTTCCATCAGGCTCCGGAGCCAGGTGTACTGGAGCTGCTTGGCTCGCCACGAGGCCGAGACCGAATCGGCCGCTTCACCGACGCGGTCTCGGTGTCTCCCCACCGCGGAGTGGACGTCGAAGAGGGTTCCGTAGGCGTCGAAGACGCAGGCCTCGACACCGTCCAGGCGCTCGGCGGCGATCACGGCCGCGCCTCTTCGGACGAGGGCCGAGGCATCGCCTGGCGCTCGAGCCCGAGGTCGCCCAGCATTGCCATGTCCGTGTCGAAGCTCGGATTCGGTGTCGTGAGGAGCAGGTCTCCGCAGAAGATGGAGCCCGCCCCGGCGAGGAAGCAGAGGGCCTGCGCCTCCTCGCTGAGCTCGGTCCGCCCCGCCGAGAGCCGGACGACCGAGCGCGGCATGAGGATCCGGGCGACCGCGATGCAGCGCACGAGCTCGAGCGGAGGCAGAGGCTCGGTGCCGTCGAGCGGCGTGCCCGCGACCCGCACGAGGCTGTTGATGGGGACCGACTCGGGGTGCTCGGGCAGGTTCGCGAGCTGGGCGAGCAGCCCTGCCCGGTCTCGCCGGGTCTCGCCCATCCCGACGATGCCGCCGCAGCAGACCTTGATGCCGGCGGCGCGCACGGCGGCGAGGGTGTCCAGGCGGTCCTGGTAGGTGCGGGTGGTGATGATCTCGCGGTAGTACTCGGGAGACGTGTCGAGGTTGTGGTTGTAGTAGTCGAGACCCGCCCGGGCGAGCTCGCGCGCTTGGCTCCCGGTGAGCATGCCGAGGGTCACGCAGGTCTCCATCCCGAGGTCCTTCACCGTCTCGACCAGAACCGAGACCCGTCGCACCTGCGAGTCGGTGGGGCTCCGCCACGCCGCCCCCATGCAGAAGCGGGTGGACCCGGCCGCCCGGGCCTTGCGGGCCGCGGACTTCACCTGCGCCACGGGCAGGAGGTTGTGCGTCTCGACCCCGGTCCGGTAGTGGATGCTCTGCGGACAGTACTTGCAGTCCTCGGGGCAGCCGCCGGTCTTGATGCTGAGGAGAGTGCTCACCTGCACTTCGTTCGCCGGGTGATGGCGCCGGTGGACCGACTGCGCCTCGAACAGGAGGTCGTTCAGCGGCCGGTCGAAAAGGGCCAGGATCTCGTCGAGGCGCCAGTCGTGCCGGATGTCCCGATTCGCGAGCGTGTCCCGTTCCCTCAAATCACGTCTCCTGCCGTTTCGATGCGGTGGAGGCTACCGAATCGGCCCGCGGAACACTACCGCGGCCGGCCCCGGATCCAGCGGACACCCGTGTCCCTCGGTCCGCGAGGGTCGCCCGCTCCGGGAGGCCCAGGAGAGGCGCTCCCACCTCCCGGAACCCGGTTTCGCCGTCCACCGGGCGCGTGAACGCCACCCGCCCGGTCTCGAGCGCCCGAGGGTCGAAGCTCCGCTCCTCGAACGCGATCGCACCGTCGCGCTCGACGAGGAGCACCGTCGACGAACGGGTGCCGTACACCTCTGCGCGAATGAACCGCGCCGAGCGGGATCGTGCCAGCTCCGACTCGCCAGGCTCCGCCTCCCCCGCGGGCTCGTCGTCGGCGAGCAGCGCGAACAGATCCTCGACGTTGAAGCCCGAACGGAGGATCTGCCGGAACTCGGCGAGACCGCCCGTCACCTTCTCCTCCGGCGCGTTCAGACGATCGTTGCCAAGGCCGTGGCAGCCGGGCGAAATCTCCATCGCCCGTTCCTTGCCGCGATTGGTCACGCAAAGGAGGTCGTCGCGATCGGCGAGGAGCAGGTTGAAGCCGCTGTAGCGGCCGGCCTCGCGGGCGACCTCGCGCGCGAGGTCGCGCGCTCCCGCCCCGCTGCGCAGAAAGTCCACCACGAGTCGGCCCCGCGACGGGGCGTCCACCGCGGGCGGGACCGCTCCCCGGTAGTTCGTGAGGGCCGCGAAGCGCCCTTCAGGGGTCACCCCGAGCCAGGTGCCGCCCGCCTGGAGATCCCGGCCGGCGAGGATGGGCCTTGCCGCAGCCGGCTCGCCGTTCGGCGGACCGGCAATGTCCTCCCCGGGGGCGGGGGGCGGGGGCGGGGGGGCGGGGAATTTCTGCGGGGGGGGGGGCACCCCCCAGCCGGTAGCGGGGGTGGGCCCGCCAGGCCACGAAGACGAGACACACTAGACGTACCGCCGGTGCCGGCCGCCGACCCCGAAGACCAGGCCCATCACATGTTCCGACGGTACTGTCCGCCCACTTCGAACAGGGCGTCGGTGATCTGCCCGAGGGAGCAGCACCGGACCGCGTCCATCAGCACCTCGAAGACGTTCTCGTCGCGGATGACCGATTCGCGGAGGCGGTCGAGCACGGCCGGAGCATCGTCCGCGTGCCGCGCCTGGAAGGCGTGGAGCCGCTCGATCTGGCCTTCCTTCTCCTCCTCGGTCGACCGCGCGAGGGGAATGGTCGTCGCCTCGCCCCCGGACGCAGCCGGATCGAGGAACGTGTTGACCCCGACGATGGGAAGGCTCCCGTCGTGCTTGAGCTGCTCGTAGTGGAGCGACTCGTCCTGGATCCTTCCCCGCTGGTACCCGGTCTCCATCGCCCCGAGAACCCCGGCGCGCTCCGACAGGCGTTCGAACTCCGCGAGCACCGCTTCCTCCACCAGATCCGTCAGCTCCTCGATGACGAACGCTCCCTGGTTCGGGTTCTCGGTCTTCGCGAGACCCCATTCGCGGTTGATGATGAGCTGGATCGCGACCGCGCGCCGCACGCTGTCCTCGGTCGGGGTGGTGATCGCCTCGTCGTAGGCGTTGGTATGAAGACTGTTGCAGTGGTCGTAGGTCCCGATGAGGGCCTGGAGGGTGGTCCGGATGTCGTTGAACTCGATCTCCTGCGCGTGCAGGGAACGCCCCGAGGTCTGGATGTGGTACTTGAGCCGTTGGCTCCGCTCGTTCGCCCCGTACTTCTCGCGCATCGCGACGGCCCAGATCCGCCGCGCGACCCGTCCGAGCACCGAGTATTCAGGGCAAAGGCCGTTCGAGAAGAAGAACGAGAAGTTCGGGGCGAAGTCGTCGACGTCCATGCCTCGCGCGAGGTACGCCTCGACGTAGGTGAAGCCGTTCGCGAGGGTGAACGCGAGCTGGCTGATGGGGTTCGCCCCCGCTTCCGCGATGTGGTAGCCCGAGATCGACACCGAGTAGAAGTTCCGCACCCGGTGCTCGGTGAAGTACGCCTGGATGTCGCCCATGACCTTCAGGCTGAACTCGGTCGAGAATATGCAGGTGTTCTGGCCCTGGTCCTCCTTGAGGATGTCCGCCTGGACCGTCCCCCGCACGCGCTCGAGCGTGGCGGCGCGGACCCTCGCCGCCTCGCCCGCATCCGGAGTCCGCCCGTGCTCCGCCTCGAAGGCGGCGAGCTGCTGGTCGATCGCGGCGTTGAGGAACATCGCGAGGATGGTGGGGGCGGGGCCGTTGATGGTCATCGACACCGAGGTCGAGGGGTCGCAGAGGTCGAAGCCGCCGTAGAGCACCTTCATGTCGTCCAGGGTCGCGATCGAGACCCCCGAGTTCCCGACCTTCCCGTAGATGTCGGGCCGGTGGTCGGGATCGAATCCGTAGAGGGTCACGGAGTCGAACGCGGTCGAGAGCCGCTTCGCCTCGGAGTGCTGCGAGAGGTAGTGGAAGCGCTCGTTGGTGCGGGCGGCGTCGCCCTCGCCGGCGAACATGCGAAGGGGGTCCTCGCCCTCGCGCTTGAACGGGAACACCCCGGCGGTGAACGGAAACCTTCCCGGGACGTTCTCGCGCATGAGCCAGCCGAGGAGGTCTCCCTCGTCGTGGTAGCGCGGCAGGGAGATCTTGCGAACCCGGTTGCCGGAGAGAGTGGTGTGGGTGAGCCGGATCGGTATCGTCCGCCCCCCTCCGGCGGGAACGTCGTACTCCTCGCCGGAGTACGCCTCGCGCAGGGCCGGCCAGCCGTCGAGGAGGGCGCGCGCCTCGGGGTCGAGGGCCTCCTCGCGTTCGGCGGCGAGGGCGTCGATGGCCGCCTTCGCCCCGGTTCCCGCCAAGCCCGAACCGGAGCTCGAGGGGGCACCGGCGGGGGGGCGTCGCGGGCCCCCTCCCCCCGGTTCCCCGCCAAGCCCGAACCGGAGCTCGATGGGGCACCGGCGGCGGCGCCCGCTTCCAGCATGCGAGCCGCCCCACGGAGCTGCTGGCGCTCGCGTGCGATTTCCGACTGGGCCTCGACCCTCGCCCGCCACCCTCGCACCGTCTCCGCGACCTCGGCGAGATAGCGGGCCCGTTGCGGCGGGACGATCGCAGCCGCCCGGGTCGACACCCGGGTAGCGACGGCGGGAAGCCGGCTCTCGCCCCAGCCGTCCACCGTCCCGGGGTGCCCGTTCTCCCGGAGCGCGCCGACGACCCCCTGGAAGAGCGCGGTCACCCCGTCGTCGTTGAACCGGGAGGCAATCGTGCCGTACACCGGCAGGGTCTCCGGAGCGACCCCGAAGAGGCCCCGGTTGCGAACAAATTGCTTCCGCACGTCGCGGAGCGCGTCCGCCGCCCCCTTGCGGTCGAACTTGTTGATGGCGACGACGTCCGCGAAGTCGAGCATGTCGATCTTCTCGAGCTGGCTCGCCGCCCCGAACTCCGGGGTCATGACGTACAGGCTCGCGTCGACGAGCGGCGCGAGCGCCGCGTCCCCCTGCCCGATTCCGGAGGTCTCGACGATCACGAGGTCGAACCCGGCGAGCTGGACCGCGGCGAGCACGTCCGGAAGCACGGCCGGGATCTCCTTTCCCGAGGCGCGGGTCGCGAGCGAGCGCATGTAGATCCCCGGGTGATCAATCGCGTTCATGCGGATGCGGTCGCCGAGGAGCGCGCCGCCGGTGCGCCGCCGCGTCGGATCCGCCGCGACGATCGCGATGCGCAGGCGGTCGCCGAACGCGAGACGCGCCCGGCGCACGAGCTCGTCGGTCACCGACGACTTGCCGGAGCCCCCCGTCCCGGTGATGCCGAGGACCGGCGCGGCGCGGTCCGGCCGCCGTCCGGCGGCCATTGCCGCGGGGTCGACGAGCCCGCGCTCGATGCAGGTGATGGCGCGGGCAAGGGACCCGAAGTCCCCGGCGCGAAGATCGTCCCACGATACCCGGAGGGCGCGCGTGTCGAGGGCACCCCGGGCCCGCTCGAACACGTCGTCCATCATCCCCTGGAGGCCCATCCGCTGGCCGTCCTCCGGGGTGTAGATGCGGGTGATGCCGTAGTCGTGGAGCTCGCGCACCTCCTCGGGCACGATGACCCCGCCGCCGCCACCGAAGATCCGCACGTGCCCCGCCCCGCGCTCGCGGAGCATGTCCCGCATGTACCGGAAGTACTCGATGTGTCCGCCCTGGTAGGAGCTCACCGCGACGCCGTGCACGTCCTCGTGGAGGGCCGCGGTCACCACCTCCTCGACGGCGCGGTTGTGGCCGAGGTGGACCACCTCCGCCCCGGACGCCTGGAGCAGGCGCCGCATGACGTTGATCGCCGCGTCGTGCCCGTCGAAGAGGCTCGCGGCGGGCACGAAGCGAAGGGGGGACGCGGGCGCGCTCCCGGGGTGGGGGGGGTGCCCGGCGGGCCGGGGGGGAGGGGGGGTGCGCGGCTTGCCCGGAAGTCCGGAGATCGAGGGCGGTCTCGGCCATGTCGGTGGGGTCAGGCGTCGTTCGAGGCAACGTGGAACGGTACGAAAGTCCCCGGGTCACGTCAATTTTCCCTCGTCATCCCGGCATGCGAGAGGTGGCTTCGAACAGGATTCGCAGGTCCGAGGCACAGCCTCGCTAGAACTGCATTCCCAAGCGCAGGGTGGCCGCGAAACCGCTGTCGTCCGATCCCGGGCCGGATGCGAAGACCTCACCGCCCAGCGACCACCGATTCCAGCGGTACGCCGCGCCCAGGCCCAGCACCACCCGGGACCGGGCCGCCTCAGAGCCGAGCTGCTCGCCCGAGACGTCCGCTACCGTCTCTGCATCCCCCAGCACCCGCTCCACGCCCAGACGTCCGCGCAGGTCGAGCTTGCGTTCGCCGCCGTCCCACGAAAGCGCGGTTTCCGTGTCAACACCGAGGCCGACGATGGACCGCGCCGCTTTGCGGAGGGAGATCCGCGACCCGACCGCGTCCCGGACGCCATCCATCGAAACGTCCGAGCGGGTCAACCACGCCCGGGGCATCAAGGAAATACCGTCGGCGAGCGAGAAACGCCGTCCCGCCTCGACCCCGAGGGTACGGACCGTCGCACCTGCTCCCTCCTTCAGGAGCCCCCGGCCGTCCGCGCGCAGGTCCGTGTCGTAGCGGAGCACCGAGAAGTGCCCGCTTGCATGGTAGCCGGCGACGTTTTCCCAAGACGCCCCGAACGACGCGCCGAAGCCCGCAGCCTCGACCCTCCCGCCGCCCGTCGGCGCGGATACGTCCGCTGATCCCCGCACATGGCGCAGCGAGGCCCAACCGGTCACGTTCTCCTCCCGGGCAAGCGCAAAATCCACTCCCGCCTCGGCCTCGAAGCGACCGAAATCGTAAGCGGCGCCGACATGCGAGCGGTCCGGCTCGTAGGAGCCCTGGCCGCCCGAAACCCTGACCCACGCGGGCGAACCGGGCTTGCGCAGCCGCTTCCCGGCCGTCCGCCCGTCGTCCAGCCGCAGCATGAGCCCCGGCAGCGCCTCGTAGACCGCCGCCCGCGGCGCATAGGAGGTCACGAATTCCGCCGGCATGAACGCCCGTCCCGCGACGGTCTCCGAGGCTGCGAGGGATACGTCGCGTATGCCGTTCGGCGCCCTCGCACCGGTCGCACCCGCCATCGCGTCGTGCAGGACCACTCCGTTGACCGCGACCGTCGTCCTGCCGTCGTCGTTCCTGATCTCGCCCGCGATCGCCTCGCCCGGCCGGCGTCCGTCCAATTCCACCCCGACGTACAGCGCGGCTCCGTCCCCCTCGGCCCGCACCGCAACCCCCGAAGACGCGCCGACGCTGCCGCGGGGGCCGATCTCGACCCGGCCCCCTCCGTAGAGCCGGACGCCCGCCCCCACACCCTTGCCGCCCCGCACGCGCCCGTTCACGAAGACGCCGTGCGCGCGGTAGCCGTCTGCGCCCGAGCTGCCGCCCGGCACGTTCCCGTCCACCTCGACGTCCGCACCGGCCGGGGCCTTGATCGGCCCCGTCCGGTCGCCGAATACCCGGCCGGTGAGGCCGACCAGGATGCCGGAACTGTCCGGGCCCTGCGCCGTAATCGTCCCGCCGTCGACGCGGACGTGAATGGCGCCTTCACCCGACATGTGGAACGACCGAATGCCGGCGACACTCTCTCCCGTGGCCTTGACGGTCGAATCGCGAACATCGATGGCAATGTCGCCCGTGCCCCGGTAGCGCTGGCCGCCGCCAATGCCGGTGGATCGGTCGCCGTGGACCTCGATGTCGACGTCGCGGGCGGCGATGTCGATTCCACCGTCGCCGTCGTGCACGAAGGACATCCCGCCGGAGTCCGTGCCGAACGTCGCGAGAGCGGCGCGGCGTACATCGACGTCAATGTCGCCCGTGCCCCGGTGCGAACCGAAAATGCCATCGAGATATCTTTCGCCGTGCACCTCGATGTCGACGTCGCGGGCATCGATGGTGAGGTTGCCGGCTGCGTCCTGTCCCCAATAGACATAGCTGATACCGTTCGATTGCTGGTCGCCGCGGACCTCGATGTCGACGTCTCGCACGGCAATGTCGGTGTCGCCAGTGCCAAGATGAAGGCCATAGAACCCGTCGACAGCTCCCGAGCCGCGAACCTCCATGTCGACGTCCCGGACCTCGATGTCGACATCTCCGGCACCAAGATGGGCACCGAAGACGCCGGTGGCGTGATCTGCGTCGACCTTGATGGAGGTGTCCTCCACGGCGACATTCAGGTATCCCCCGCCGCCCTGGAATCCAAGGATTCCAGCCCACGCCCCGTCGTCCAAATCGACGACAACGTCGCGGACGACGATATCGTGGTCGCCGCGGACCTCGTCGTTTGTCTCATGACCGTCGCCACGATAGCTGTGGATGGCGACCGCGTTTCGCCAGTCGCTCTCGATCGAGAAGGAGCCCCCCGCGATTTCCGTTCGCAGCGCCCCCGACTTCCCGTAGTGGCCGACCGAAGTCCCTCTTCCGTTCGACGCCACGTCGGCCGCAGAGAAGAACGAGATGTCGCCCGCATAGTCCGCATCGGTGTCGATCCTGACGGCGCTGTAGAGGGGTTCCCCATCTACGGGAAAAAACCGCAGATCGTCGTCGGGGTCGTGGCGGTCGTAGCGGATCGAGAGGTCTTCGGTGAGCCGGAGGGTGAAATCGCCCTCGTTCGCCTCGCTGAGGCGGTACACGATGTTGCCGTTCGTCGCCGCATCGTAGTTCGAGGTCGAGCAGACGATCGGCGTCCCTGCTTCGGGCCGACCGCACTCGTTCTCTGCCCGCGCCGCGCCAGCGGCGCCGAGCACGACGGCGAGGACGCTCACGGCGATGCCGAATGGGAGCCCGGCGTTCACGCGGCGCGCGAGACCCGGCGAACCTGCATCGCCGATGTTCGATCGGACCGCCAAGGTTGCAGTTTGCTTCACGAGTACTTCTCCGAACAATCAGGACTCTCGTCTTCGGGAGCTCCCCCGAGCTCCGGCCGCGGCGGGCAGGGGCATTTTGACACTTTGGCGCATTTTGACACTTTGGTGATTGGGCGCGGCACCCGACTCGCTACGGCTGATAACGACATGTGCATGTCGTCAAGTACTTGACCCGCCGCCGCGACACGACCGGCACGGCCCGAGTCGACGCTGTCCGGGGGCTCCCGGCCGGTCCGGATCCGGGGTTGCAGTCAGGCATTGAAACGGGCAGGTCAGGGGCCGAGGGCGGTGAGCGGCGCCAGCACCACCCCGTCGGTCCGGGTGTACCCGTGACCCACCGCGGTAATGACCACAAGCGCGGCCGGCGGTCCGGTCCGGTCCGGGTCCACCCGACTCCCGAGCTTGAGCAGGTTGCTTGCCCCTTCCTCGATCGGCCCCTCGCCACCGAGCTTGATCTCGATGCCCATCCAGGCGCCGCCTGCCGTCTCGACGATGGCGTCCACCTCCAGACCGGTGTTGTCGCGGTAGTGATACACCTCGGCGTCGTGGGCCTGGGAATACACGCGCAGATCCCGCACGACCAGCGACTCGAAGAGGAGTCCGAAGGAAGCGAGATCGGTCCGCAGGCGATCGGGACCGGTGCGAAGCGCGGCAACCGCCAGCGACGGATCGACGAAGTGCCGCTTGGGCGACTTGCGCAGCCGGGAACGGGAACGAAGATGCGCGGACCACGCCGGTTGATCCTCGATCACGAAGACCCTCTCCAGAACGTTCAGATAGCTCTGAACGGTCTCGGGGTGGAGCGGCCCCGCGTTGCCGCCCGCGTCGGTCGCGATGACGGAGGCCGCCGCCTCGGTGGCCACGTTCCGGGCGAGCGACTGCAACACCCGCCGGACCAGCACCGGATCGCGGCGGACACCGTCCACCCTCCGGAGGTCGGTACGCCGAATCTCCTCCAGGTAGTCGCGGACAAACCGCTGGGCATCGTTCGCCCCCGCGCCGATCGTGCCCGGCCAGCCGCCCCGGCAGACGAGCTCGACGAGATCCGCGACGGTCGTCCGGCCGGGCTGTGCGGGAACCGACTCCGAGCGCAGCATGGCACCGAGGGACATCGCTCCGGTCGAATGCCCGGACTCGAAGAGCGACATCGGCCGCATCGGGAGCCGGGACACCCGACCCGCACCGGTGTGCCGGGTGGTGTCGTCGGGAGGCACGGCCGAGCCGGTCAGGACGAACCGACCCGGCCCGCCGCCCATGTCCACCGCGCGGCGGACGTGGTTCCAGATGGCCGGCGCACTCTGCCACTCGTCGATCAGACGCGGCGTCGGCCCGCCCAGAACGAGGCCGGGCTCCAGCTCCGCCGCCTGCCGCAGGCCGGCGTCCACGTCGAGCAACACCTCGCTCGCCGCCTGGCGCCTCCCGGTCGCCGTCTTCCCACAGGCTCGGGGCCCCTCGATCAGCACCGCTCCGGCCGACCCGAGCCGGACGGCGAGCTCCTCGTCAACGATGCGTGGGCGGTACGGCTCTGCCAAGTCGTCGCTCCCGTCCGATTCGATCCGACGTCGGTCAGGGTTTCGTCAGTCGGAATCCTGCAACACATGTGACCAGCCTTCTGCAACGTATTTGACCGTAGCTTTGCAAGTTGTTCAACCGTGATCATGGAACAAATTGAACCATCCTCCTGCAACGCATTCATCCAGGTTTCCGGAACAAGTCCGACCGGGAAACGGCGAGCCGATCCAGCTGCCGGGCCGACGGCCGGCCATCCGCCCTGCCGGGCACTGTCGTCTTGCGCCCTCTCCCCGGCCCTCGCTTCCTCCCGAGGGTGTCCTCCCGTCGGCTATTGGTCGCGAAGCTCGGACGCCTGCGCGGCGGCGCGCGCGCCGCCCCGCACCCGGCCGGTGATCCACACCCCGAGCACGGTCGCGCGACAAGGGAGGGCAAGCAGCACGTCGTGCGGAATCACCGCGCTGAAATGGAGCTGAAGGCGGCTCCCGGCCACCCCGACGAGACTGAAGAAGGTCGTGGCGAGCGCCGAGCAATCCTGTTGGCCTGAGCCCGTCCGGCCATCTGAGTCTCCGCCGCCCGTCCGGGGCGGTTTCCCTTCCGACACGGCTTGTAGCGCCACCGCCGTGTTTCCGGCGCAACGGCCGTTTCCCCGCGCCCGGCACCTGCGGGTGTGGCGGACCCATCCAACCGCCTCATGTGCCGGCTCTATGATGTTCCTGCATGCCTTGCGCTACACCTGCATATTCGTTCCGAGAGAGACGAAGGCACGGGAGTCCAAGCAGGAGGGAACCCTGCCGGCGCTCGGAGGGGTCGACCGACCCGAGGGGACAGGAAGCGTGACGGAGACCGCCACACTTGAGGGGACCGAGGCGACACCCACCACGGCGAGCGCAGCCGCAACCACGTCGCAGACGGCGCTCGACGCGCTCCTGCGAGACATCCTCCCGCGCCAGGGACACTGGAGCGACGAGGCGTACCTGTGGCTCACCGATCACGGCCGGCGCCGGATCGAGTTCACCGACGGCCGCGTCGAGGAATTGCCCTTGCCTACGTTCACGCGCCGGGCCGTTCTGGCGTTCCTCTATCGCCTGTTCCATGGCCATCTCCTGGCGCGTGGAGGCGTCGTGGTGTTCTCGGGGCTGAGGATGCGCATCCGGGAGGGCAAGTTCCGCGAGCCCGACCTGCTGTTGCTGCTCGACCGCTCGGACCCCCGCTGCCAGAACCGTTATTGGCTTGGCGCGGATTTGGTGGCCGAGGTCGTCAGCCCCGAGTACTGGCTCGTCGACCCCCGAGACGAGACGATCACTGTGCTCGTGCTCGATGGGGAGAGCTACGTGGCGTGCGGTGTACACACCCGCGGTGACAAAGCCGCATCGCCGTTGCTCGACGGATTCGCCGCCGATGTGGCGGCGGTGTTCGACGCCCCGGAGTCAGGCGCGTAGGCGCGCTCGCCTGCGACATCGTACGGTTGTCAGGGCACGAGGTCGCAGGCTGCGCTCGACGCCCTCTGCAGCATCCACCCGCGCCGGGGATGCTGGAGCGACGACGCCAGCACCCCCTTGCGAATGCCCGCTTTCCGGGTGGCCTGGACCACGTTCCACGTGTCCATCACGTTGGCGCCGATGTGCGGGATCATAGGAATCATGTTCAAGAACGGCAGCGGCACCGACCCGGCCGCCCGCGCCCCCATCGACATGCTGGACGGCTGCCAGCATCGCGGCCCCGTTTCGACCGGATTCGCCCTCTACGGTGACGCCCTGGACGGCGAGCTGCGTCTTCGCTTCAAGGTCTTCGCGGCGGGCGACGGCACTTTCGGCACGGGCGCTCTCGGTGGTGTGTGGCCGGAGCTCCGCGCCGCCCCCGATCTCCCCCTCGCGCGCGACATAGTCGCGACCCCGCGGCGCCTGAAGATCGAGGAAATAATCGACATCGCCTGGCTCGGTGGCGCGCGCTCGGGCACCAACGTGGCCGAGTTCGTCGGTCTCGGGATGAACGCGATCGGCTACGGGGTGGCGGTCACGCTCGCTCTCGGGGGATATCACTCCCGCAGGCATGCGCTTCGCGCCGGACCACAACGAGGAGGATTGCGCCAACGCGGTCGTGAACATCCTCGAGGCCAACGCGGGCGAAGCAATCGATGATGGCGCGCTGTGCCAGCAAGGCCCGGCCGCACGACATCGAGCCCAAGGACCTGCGCTCGGTGACCCAACGGGCCGCTGCCGCCGCCGCCGGCATCCCGCTCACGGGGACGCGGGCCGCGTGGCCTGCAAGTTGTGCCGCTTCGCGGCTGGAGACGCCACAACTGCCTTGAAGCTGCTCGTTTTTCCGGCAGAATGGATTGGCTCCGAGAACTTATCGTCCATGTCCGCAGCAACCTCGCGCGGGCGAGGAACGCGTTCCCGGCGACGCCCCTGCAAGAGCGAGTTAGCCGCTCGGCGAATCGTGGACGCCCCATCCTTCCGCCGAGCGTTCCGAGCAGAAACAAACACTCCAGAGCAAGTGAAGGAGACGCCAGATGCATGAAGTGAAGTCGATTCAGGACCTGCTCAACCAGATTGGTCGCGACGAGATTTTGCTGCCCGAATTTCAGCGCGGCTATGTCTGGAACCGCGATCAGGTGCGGGGCCTGATGCAGTCGCTCTACCGCGGGCATCCGACGGGACACCTGTTGATCTGGCGCACCTACAAGCCGTCGCCGGTACGCGGGGGCAATGCGCCCCTTGACGGCCATTCGCTGCTGCTGCTTGATGGTCAGCAGCGCCTGACGACGCTCTTTGTGCTGTTCCGGGGCAAAGCGCCGCGCTTCTACGAGGGCGAGTCGCTGTACTTTGACCTGTACTTCAACATGCAGACCGAGGAATTCCGGTTCTGGCAGAAGTTGCGTATGGCAAACAACCCTGCGTGGATCGGTGTTCACGATTTTCTGGGAGAAGGACTGACCAATCTACTCGAACGGCTCGAGCAGATTGACGAGGAGCAGCGTATCGTCATCCAGCAGAACCTGGCTCGGCTCGGGCGCCTCGACAGAGTCCGCGACTACACCTACACCGTCGACCAAGTGTCCGGAGACGATTTCAGCGTCGAGGAGGTCGTCGACATCTTCAACCGGGTCAACAGCAAAGGGACGCCTCTCACCCGAGCGGATCTCGCGCTCGCGCACATTTGCAGCCTATGGCCAGAGGCCCGCACGGCGCTACGCACTTTCAGCGCCAGCATGGAGGGACGCGGCTTCCCAGTGGACTTCAACTTTCTCGTACGCTGTCTCGCGGGCGTGGCAACCGGCTCGGTAATGCTGGAAGGCTCGTTTCTCAAGACGCCCGCGGAGACGTTGCAGAGCGCTTGGGAACAGATGCAGGCGGCGTTCGAACATTTGGTGGTCGTCCTGCGTAATGAGGCGTACATCATTGGTCTGGAGGACCTGCCGACCAATTACGTGCTGGTACCTGCCACCATCTACCTGGCCCGTCAGGGGGGACAGTTCCCGACCGACGCGATCAGACGATGCTTCATCCGCTGGATACTCCTGGCCGGCCTGTGGGCCCGCTATTCGGGCGCCAGCGAGACCAAGCTGCAGCAGGACGTTGCGCTGGTGACCGGGCGCGACCTCGATCCGACGCATGAGCTGGAAGCCGCCATTCTGCGCGAGCGCGGCCGTGTCACGCTGCAGGAAGGAGACCTCGACCGCGCCCGCATCGATTCGGCGGTTGCCCGCCTGAGCCGCGTCGTCGCGAGACACCGCGAAGCCCGCGACTGGTACACCGGTGTTCGCATCCATGATCCGCTGACGGGAAAGAGCCTCGGCGACGAGCGCCACCACATCTTTGCGAGGCGCGTGCTCGAACACGCGGGATTCGACGATCTGAGGCGGATCAACGCGGTGGCCAACCGCGTCGTGCTCGGACAGCCGGCGCCGAAAGAGCATCGCAGCGCCTCACCCGCCGACTATCTGCCGGAAATCGAGCGGAATCAGCCCGGCGCTTTGCAGGCGCAGTCGGTGCCGTTGGACCGCGCCCTCTGGCAACCAGAACGCTTTCTCGATTTCCTGGCGACCCGCCGGCGTCTGTTGGCGGCGGCAATGAACGAGTTCATCGCCGGGTGGCTCCCGGAGTCACAGGACAACTCCGAGCAGAACGTGCGTGCGCTGATCGCAGCGGGTGAGAACGAGACGCTGGAGTTCAAGTCGAGCCTGCGTTGGGACCGTCGCGAGGAGCGGGTCAACAATGTCCTCGAACAGATGGTCGTCAAGACGCTCGCCGGATTTCTGAACGCATCGGGCGGCACTCTTCTCATGGGCGTCGACGACGACGAGGCAATCATCGGGCTTGCGGCGGACTACGCAACGCTCAGGAAACGGGACCGCGACGGGTTCGAGTTGCACCTGCACGAGATCCTCATCCGCGACATCGGTGAGGCGGCGACCTCGTCATTCCTGACGGTCAACTTCCACGAGATTGACGGCCAGGACATCTGTCAAGTGACCGCGGAGCCAAGCGACCACCCGATCTACGTCGAGCACCAGAAGGAGGCGCGCTTCTATTTGCGAGTTGGCAACGGCACCCGGGCACTGCCAGTCAACGAGGCGGTAATGCACATAGGGCATCGTTTCGGGAAGACGCGATGATCCGCGATGGCCGCTGGAACTGTTCGAACGGATGCGGATTTAGCAGTTAACTTGGCCCGGCTGTCTCGGTGGACCAGTTCGTTGTGTTTGTGCGTGGCCAGGATCACAGGTGTAGCGGGCCGAGCGAGACTGGGATCGTGTCGGCAGCGTCGCCGGTCTGTCTGCGGCCGATGTCCGGAATCTTCTTGCGGACGACTTCGGAGGCCGGGACTGGCAGTACGACCCGACCGCGGAACACCTGCCGGTGCAGCTGAAGGGCCGGCGCCTGGCCGGGGGCCGGTACCGGCCGCAGCCGGCGGTGGAGTCGCTGCACGGGACGCTCATCCTGCGAAGCGAGACGCTGGGCCTCGAGTTCCGGGCGAAGGGCGAGGAGCTGTACTTTCTCGACCCGGTGACCGGCCGCCGCCTTCTCGGGCACCGCGAGGAGGGCGCCTCGCGGAGGGCCGCCGAAGCACGGGTGGCCGAGCTGGAGGCCCTCCTTCGCCAGAGCGGCCGAAGGTCGCCGGGTGCTCGTTGAAGTAGTCGGCAGGGACCAGGGCTACGCAGGGACGGCGGCGACCGGGAGAGACTCGAGGCCGCGGAGCACGACGCCGCCGCGGTACGCCGGACGCTCGTCGAGCAGGCGCAGCGAGGAGAAGCGCTCCAGCAGCACCTCGAGAACGATACGTCCCTCGAGGCGCGCGAGCGGCGCGCCGATGCAGTGGTGGATGCCGCGTCCGAACGAGATGTGGCTGCTCCCGGAGCGCCCGACGTCGAGGCGGTCCGGCTCCTCGAACACCGCCGGGTCGCGGTTGGCGGAGCCGATCAGGAGGACGACGTTCTCGCCGCGCCGGACCGGAGCGCCGTTCACCTCGCAGTCCTCGAGCGCGCCCCGGAAGTCCGTCTGCACCGGCGAGTCGAAGCGAAGCAGCTCTTCCACCGCACTCGGGATCAGGCTCGGGTCCGTGCGCAGACGCTCGAGCTCGTCCGGATTGCGCAGCAGCGCGAGCATCCCGTTTCCGATGAGGTTGGTGGTGGTCTCGTTGCCGGCGACGAGGAGCAGGCGCAGCATGTTGAGCATCTCGCGCTCGGTGAGGACGTCTCCCTCCTCCTCCGCCTGCGCGAGCGCGCTCACGATGTCGCTCTCCGGCGCCGCGCGCCGGGCCTGGATAATGGGCGCGAAGTACGTGTCGAGCGCTTCGCCCGCCTTCGCTCCTTGCCCCCGCTCCCGGGGGCCGATGGTCGGCTCGAGGAGGCGCGCGCGCCGGCTCGACCAGGTCCGGAACCGGGCGCGGTCTTCGGGCGGAACGCCCAGCATCTCGGCAATCACGATGACGGGAAGCGGATTCGCGACCGCCTCCATGAGATCGAAGCCGCTCGGGTCCACCGCGTCGAGCAGGGAGTGCATGAGGCCGCGGATGTGCGGCTCGAGTGAATGGACCGCCCGGCGCGTGAACGCCTTGTTGACGAGCGCCCGCAACCTCGTGTGGTCGGGCGGGTCGAGAAACAGCATGGTGTAGTCGCCCGGGTCGGGCAGCGCGCCCTGCTGCCGGCGGTTGAGGGTGCGTTTGCGCGGGTCGTTGGAGAAGCGCCGGTGGTCGCGAAGGACGGTGTCGACGTCCGCGTAGCGGGAGAATACCCAAGCGTTCATGAGGCGGCTGCGGTGCACCGGGCTCCGATCCCGGAGGTTCGCGTACTCCGGATACGGATCCTGGGCGGTGTCCGCCGACAGCGGGTTGTAGGTGACCCCGCTCCCCCAGCGCTCGCGGAGCAGCAGAGCGTTGATCACCAGCGGTCGAATCAAGTCGCCCAGCGCCATCGTCAGCCCCTCGCACTTCCCCGCATGGCCCCACCGTGCCGACGCGGACGCCGGCACGCCTCACCGGGTCGAAACGGACGATAGCATCCCGGGGGTGCGCGCCATGGTCGTTCTCGCTATCCTCGCACCCCCTTTCGGACGCTGTCGGTGTCGGCCGCGCGGCCGGGCCCGGTCCCGGCACCTTCCCGGGACGTCACGGCACGACCGGCGCGAGGGCGTCACGGCCGCCCTCCGGTTTTGTGGGGACCGCCGCGTTCCCGGACCGCGGCAGGGTCGAAACGAGCTGCCGATCATCAACCAAAGGAGCGAACGAATGACGAACCGATTGAAGACCATGCTCACGTCCGGCGCGGTGGCGCTGTGCTTCCTCGCGTCCTCCGCGGCGGCGCAGACCGAGCTGCGCATGACGTGGTACAACGACGGCATCGAAGGCGAGGTGATGCAAAGCCTGCTGGATCGCTTCGAGCAGGACAATCCGGACATCGACGTCACCCTGGACGTCGTGCCCTACAAGGCCATTCTGGAGAGCCTGCCGGTTCAGCTCGCGGCCGGCGAAGGTCCCGATCTCGCCCGCGTCACCGATCTGGGCGGCCTGTCGGAGCACTATCTGGACCTGACGCCCCATGTCTCGGATCCGGCCTACTGGGAGGCGAGCTTCGGCCCGTTCCTGCAATGGCTGCGCCGGCCCGGGGAAGACCGCGCGATCTCCGGCTTCATGACCCAGCTCACGGTCACCGGACCCTACGTGAACAAGACCCTCTTCGAGCAGGCCGGCGTCGACATGCCCGGGGAGGGAGCGACCTGGGAGGACTGGGCGGCGGCCGCGAACCAGGTCGCGAAGGCGCTCGAGATTCCGATTCCGATGGCTTGGGACCGCTCCGGTCACCGCGTGTCCGGCCCGGCGATCGCCATGGGGGCCGGAATGTTCGACGCCGAGGGCAAGCCCGCCCTGGTCGACGACGGTCTCAAGAAGATGGCCACCCTCCTCTACGACTGGCACCAGGACGGCACGATGAGCAAGGAGCTGTGGGGCTCGGTATCGGGTTCGACCTACCTCGGCGCCAACGAGGACTTCGCCAACGCGCAGGTGGTGATGTACATGTCGGGCTCGTGGCAGATCCCGCAGTTCGCGGAGAAGATCGGCGATGCGTTCGACTGGTGGGCGGTGCCCGCGCCCTGCGGCCCGGCCGCCTGCACCGGCATGCCGGGCGGCGCCGCGCTGGTGGCGATGAAGGGCACGGAGCACCCCGCGGAGGTCGGCCGCCTGATGGACTATCTGTCGAGCGAGGCGGTGCTGGCCGAATTCTACGGCCGCACGCTCTTCATTCCGGGGCACCTCGGGCTTGCCGCAGCCGGGGTCGATTTCGATACCGACGACCCGCGGGCCAGGCACGCCCTTCAGACGTTTGCCGGCGCGGTGCCCGGCATCTCCCCCACCGCCTTCGATCTGCAGGGCTACGTCTACAACCGCGTCATGTTCAACGCGCTCATCTCGCGTCTGGGCGAGGCCATCGTGGGTGAGCTGACCCTGGATCAGGCGTTCGAGCGCATGACCCAGGACATCACCCGGCAGATCGCCGAGAAGGAGCGCGGTGGATAACCGGCGCTTTTGGACCCGGCCCCGAACCGGGGCCGGGTCCGGGTCCGGCGGACTGGTCATCTCGGTCCCGATCTCCCGGGCCTGACTCTCCCGTACGGCCGCCATGCCTCCACGCGGCGACACCACCGCCCCGCTCGCCCGCCGGCTGCAGTCCGCGGCCGCCGCGCCGGCGGTGCTCTTCTTCCGCCTCCTCGAAGCGCCGTTTCAGCTCATCCAGCGCGTGGGCGGCCTGCGGCCCATGCCCTACCTGTTCCTGGCCCCCAACCTGGCGTTCTTCGGGCTCTTCGTCGTGGTCCCGCTGTTCGTCAACTTCGCCTTCTCGCTGACCGGCGGCACCAATCTCTATCTCTCCGACCGGGTCTGGACCGGGACCGAGCAGTACGAATTCCTGCTCGACTGCACCAATTTCACCGATCCCCTCACCTGCCGGGAGGATCGTTTCTGGAAGGGAATCTTCAACACCGCGGTCTTCATCGTGTTCCAGGTCAGCTTCCTGGTGCTCTTCTCGCTGATCACCGCCCTCATCCTGAACCGGAAGATCCGCGCCCGGGGCTTCTTTCGCGCCGTGTTCTTCTTCCCGGTGCTGCTGTCGCCGGTGGTCGTGGCGCTCATCTGGAAGTGGATCCTGCTCCGCGACGGGATCCTCAACGCCTTCCTGGTCTCGCTGGGGCTTCCGAAGATCCTGTTCTTCGTCAGCCCGGAGTGGGCGATGTTCTGGGCGATCTTCGTGTCGATCTGGGCCCACATGGGCTTCTACACCCTGATCCTGCTCGCCGGACTGCAGGCGATTCCGCCCGACCTCTACGAAGCGGCCGAGATGGACGGGACCTCGCGCGAGCGGGTCTTCCGGCGCATCACCCTGCCGCTGCTGTGGCCGAACCTGCTGGTGGTGATCGTGCTGGCCCTCATCAAGGGCGTGCAGATTTTCGACGAGGTCTACGTCCTGACCGGCGGCGGTCCCGGCACGGCCACCCAGTTCATCGTGCAGTACATCTACACCACCGGGTTTTCGAGCCAGGTGCAGAACTTCGGCCTCGCTTCGGCCGCTTCGGTGGTGCTCGGGGTGGTCCTGTTCGGGCTGACGATGGCGCAGCTCGCGGCGACGAGGCGCAAGGACGATGTCTGACGCGATCTCGCCACGCCCCTCCCTCGGCGAGCTGCTTTCCGCCCGGCGCGGGCGCGGACGCAGGCGCGGCCGGCTCCACTGGACCGACGTCTTCACCTGGGTCTACCTCGCGCTCGGGATCTTCCTGATGTTCGGCCCGGTCGTGTGGCTCGTGCTGTCCTCGTTCAAGACCCCCGCCGGGCTGGTGGAATTCCCGCCCACCTTCCTGCCGCTCGGCCAGATCTCGGTCGAGGTGGCGGGTCACGAGGAACCGCTCCCGCTCTTCCGCGCCACCCTCGAGGACGGCAGCGTCCGGGAACTCGCCCAGGTCCGGCGCATCGGCATCGTCAGCCAGATGGTGGACCCGGCCGATCCGGAGCGGACCTTCCGCGTCCCCATCGACCGGCGCGCACCGGTCCGCGAGTTCCGCATGGCCTTCGAGAACTATGTCGACCCGCTGAAGCGCTTCGACTTCACTCGGTATCTGTGGAATTCGGTCGCGGTCACCGTGGCCGCGACCCTGGTGACCCTGCTCATCAACTCGATGGCCGCCTACGGGCTGGCAATCTACGAGTTCAGGGGACGCAGGGCGATCATGCTCTTCGTCATCGGCACCTTGATGATCCCGATCACCGTCATCCTGGTCCCGGTCTATCTGGTGGTCACCTCCATGGGCATGGTCAATTCGCTCTGGGCGGTGATCCTTCCCGGCGCCGCGACCCCCACCGGGGTGTTTCTGCTCCGCCAGTACATGCTGACGATCCCCACCGATCTCATCGAAGCCGCGCGCATGGACAAGGCGAGCGAGTGGCGAATCTACTGGCGGGTCGTCATGCCCCTGTCGCTGCCCGCCATCGCGGTGCTCGCCATCTTCTCGATCATGTGGCGGTGGAACGAGTTTCTCTGGCCCCTCATCGTGCTCAGCCGTTCCGAGGTCTATACCCTGCAGGTCGGCCTCAACGCATTCCAGGGCGAGCTCGACGTGCAATGGCACTACATCCTCGCCATGACCGTCGTCACCCTGCTCCCGGTCGTGCTGGTCTTCGCATTCCTGCAGCGGTTCATCGCGACCGGCATCGCCAGCACGGGCATGAAATGACCGGCCCGCCGCTCGACTTTCGCGCTCCTTTCCCCGGCCGGGAGGCGCCGCCCGGGGCCGCCCGCACCATCGGACCGGACGTGCACCCATGACGGAAATTGCACTCAGGGGCGTGCGCAAGTCCTACGGCGACACCGAGGTGATCCATGGCGTCGATCTCCAGGTGGCGAGCGGGGACTTCGTGGTCTTCGTCGGCCCCTCCGGCTGCGGCAAGTCGACCCTCCTTCGCATCATCGCCGGTCTCGAGGAGATCACTTCGGGGACGGTCGAGATCGACGGCGAGGTCGTGAACCACGTCGCCGCCTCGGAGCGGGGACTGGCGATGGTGTTCCAGTCCTATGCGCTCTATCCGCACATGTCGGTCTACCAGAACATGGCCTTCGGCCTCGAGAACGCGAAGATGCCGAGGTCCGAGATCGATACCCGGGTGCGCGAGGCGGCCGGCATGCTCCAGATCACCGAGCTGCTAGCCCGCAGACCGAAGGCCCTTTCCGGGGGACAGCGCCAGCGGGTCGCCATCGGCCGCGCCATCGTGCGCGATCCCAGGGCGTTCCTGTTCGACGAGCCGCTGTCCAACCTCGATGCCGAGCTGCGGGTGACCATGCGCAAGGAGCTCGCCGCCCTGCACGCCAAGATCGGCGGCACGATGGTCTACGTCACCCACGATCAGACCGAGGCGATGACCCTGGCCGACCGGATCGTGGTGCTCGAGGGGGGGAACGTCGAGCAGGCGGGGAGGCCGCTCGATCTCTACAACCGCCCTCGTAACGTCTTCGTGGCCGGGTTCATCGGCTCGCCGCGGATGAACCTCATCGAGGCGCAGGCCGTGAAAGGGGACGAAAGGGGGACGGTAGCCCTGGTGACCGCAGAGACCCGCATCTCCCTGCCGGCCCTGCCGGGGATCGGGCCGGGCGATCGGGTCACCTGCGGCATCCGCCCCGAACACATCCGGATCACCGAGGCATCGAAGGCCGATGTGAGCGCCGCCGTGGCGTTCTCCGAGCAGCTCGGCGGCGAGACCTATCTTTACTGCGACACGGACGGGCCGGCCCAGCTCACCGTGCACCAGCTCGGACAGCTCCCGGTGGAGAACGGCGAAGTGCTGCACTTCGCCTTCGATCGCGAGCGGATGCACCTCTTCGGCGAGGACGGGGAGGTCATCGCCAACGGGGTGCCCGCATGAGGCATCGGGTCGCGGTTCTCGGCGGCGGGATCGGCGCCCGGCACCTGGACGGATATCTCGCGCTCGGCGACCGGTACGCCGTCACCCGCGTCTGCGACCGGGACGCCGGGCTCGCGCGGGAGCTCGCGGCGCGGGCGGGCGCCGCCGCATGCGAGAACGTCGCCGCGGTGCTGGCCGATCCGTCGGTGGAGATCGTGGACGTCTGCCTGCCGCCGGACCTGCACCTCCCGGTGGCACGCGACGCCCTGGCCGCCGGAAAGCACGTGATCTGCGAGAAGCCCATCGCGGACTCCGTCGCCGGCGCGGACCGGCTGGCCGAAGCCGCGCGCGCGGCGGGACGGCAGGTCTTCCCGGTCTTTCAATACCGGTACGGCCGGGCCTTCGACGCGCTCGCGGCGCTGGCGCGGGCCGGGCTTCTCGGCGCACCGCGGGCGGGGTCCCTCGAGACGCACTGGAACCGGGACGCGGCCTACTACGCCGTCCCCTGGCGCGGCACCTGGGCGGGCGAGATCGGCGGGGCGGTGGTGAGCCACGCGATCCACATCCATGACCTGATCGCGCGCGCGTTCGGCCCGGTCACGGAGGTCTCCGCCATGCTCGCCACCTCGATCAACCCGGTCGAGACCGAGGACTGCGCCGCGCTGAGCCTGCGCACGGCCGCGGGCGCGCTCGTCACCTCGTCGATCACCCTGGGAGCCGCGGACGACACCTCGCGCCTGCGCCTGATCTACGAGCACACGACGGTGGAGAGCGGGCGCGAGCCCTACGCACCGGCGCAAGCGCCCTGGACCTTCACCGCGCGCGACCCGGCGCGGCAGGCGGAGATCGACGCCATCGTCTCGAGACATCCGGACACGGGCCGGGATGCGGCGCAAGGCTTCGCCGGCTACCTCGCCGCGGTCGCGGATGCCCTCGACGGTCGCCCCGACCATCGCGCCGTGACCCTGGCGGACGGCCCGGCCTCCATCGAGCTCCCCCCCGCCCCTCGCGCGGTGCCCCGGGCGGACGGCCAGGCCTCCATCGAGCTCGCCGCCGCCATCTACCATTCCGACCGCACCGGACGGAGGGTGCGGCTGCCGCTCGATCGCGGCCTGCCCATCTGCCGTGGCTGGCAACCGCGGCAGGCCGAAGTCCGCACCCGCCGAGCGGGTCGGGGGCTCGCTCGAACGTAACCCCCCGTCGCCCGCACGGCCACGCAATCGCTGACTTCAGGAGGGTCCGGGCTGACCCCCGGGTCGGCGGCGCGCTTCGTCCGGCAAGTACCGGGTGGCATCGGAGCATCGCGCCCGAGCTCCGTGCCTGCTCGTCCTCCATCGTGGTGGTCCGCATCACCGGGTCCCGGCCTGCCTCCGTGATATCTTGCCCCCTTGACCGGGCCGAATCGGGGGAACGAAGGTGACTGTCCTGTCGGACGACGAGGTCGGCGCCTTTCGCGCGGACGGAGTGCTCGTCCCGGAGTTTCGGCTGCCGCCCGATCTCCTCGCGCGCCTCCAGTCCCTCGCCGCCCGCCTCGTCGCCGACAACCCGCACATGGGCGACGAGCCGGTGGCCTCCCCCCATGTCCCGGGCTCCGGGGTGCAGAACGTGAGGAGCGACCCCGGCTGGATCGAGATTCCAACCTTCCCGCCCCTCCTCGACATGGTGGAGCAGCTCATCGGCCCCGACATCATCCTCTGGGGCACCACCCTGTTCCACAAGCCGGCCGGCCTCGATCGTGGCGTGCCCTGGCACCGGGACGGACGCTACTGGCCGATCAAGCCGCTCGCGACCACATCGGTCTGGATTGCGGTCACCGACTGCACCGTGGCGAACGGCTGCCTGCGGACGATACCGGGCTCGCACGCGGGGCGGCGGATTGGGCGTCACTTTCGCGACCACAGCGACCGGGTGACGATCCCCGAGACCCTTCACGCCGGCGAGTTCGACGTCGACGACGCTCGGGACCTCGAGCTCGAAGCGGGCCGGATGGCCGTGTTCGACGTCTACATGATCCACGGCTCGAACCCCAATCGGACCGCCGCGCCGCGCATCGGCTACGCGCTCCGGTTCATGCCGGCCAGCAGCCACTACGACCACCACGACCTCCCGATTGCGGACAGCCGCGGCTCCGCCCACCACACCCGGCCCCTCATCCAGGTCCGGGGGCGCGACGTCTCGGGACGCAACGACTTCACCATCGGGCATCCGCGGGCGCCGGGAGGCGGCTCCGGCTCCGGAAGCACGACCGGAACCCGAGCGCGGCCTCTTCCGGCCTGACACGATTCTGCCGGGTCGAGCCTCCTCGGCGCCTACGAGGGCGTTACGCGGACCATGGATACGTCGTACGGTTCGAGCGCCGCATCGGCGGTCACCAGGGTCAGCCCTTCGACCCGGGCCTGGGCCACCAGCACCCGATCGAACGGGTCGCGATGATGTGGGGGTAGGACGGCAACGGCGAGCGCGTGCGCATGCGTGACGGGGAGACCCTCGAACCCGCTCAGCCGCATCCGTTCCGGGACGTAGGACGCCGGGGGCTCCGGAAGCGCGAGCTTGCCCAACGCGAACTTGATCGCGATCTCCCAGGCGCTCGCCGCAGACAGGTATCGCCGTGACGAGGAATCGGCGAGAGTCGCCAGAAGATTGGCGGGGAGCCGTCCGGGTTCCGTCTGAAGCCAGAGCCAGCAGTGGGTGTCGAGGAGAAACCTCACGTGGAACGAGGCGGTCCGATGGAGGGACGGATTCGGGTGCGGCTTCCGGTGTCCGACTACTCGCGGCCTTCGAATGCCCTCAACAGCCCTTCGTCGAGCGGCGCATCGAAATCGTCGGGGACGACGAAACGGCCTTCGTCGACGCCGAACAAGGGGCGGGCCTCTTCAATCGGGACGATGCGCGCCACGGGCCGTCCCGAGCGCGTGATGACGACTTCCTCACCGGCAATGGCATGCCGCAACAACCGGGAAAGGTGGGTTTTCGCTTCGTGAACGCTGACTTGATGCATGGCGAATCCAAACTAGACCAAGGGCATGACTAATGTCAACCGGGCCTTGGCCGCCGTATCCGACTCCTCGGTCCTGGTCCCGAAGCGGCTCCAGGTTCCGGATCATGTGACCAGTTTTCAGCGACTCCGTCCGGCGGGCCGCCGGCTGTATCCTGGAAGGGGGTAGCGAACTGAATTCAGCCTCGCGGGCCCGATCCACACATGGAGTGCCGTCTTCACATGCCCGCCTCACCAGCGACCGTCACCCGCGCCGCCGCTGACATCGGGGGCACGTTCACCGACGTCGCCGTCCTCACGCCGGACGGACGACTCGCGACCCGCAAGCTCCCGTCGACGCCGGAGAACTATTCGGACGCGGTCATCAAAGGGGTGCGGAGCCTGCTCGAAGAGCTTGGCTCGCCGCCGGGGGCACTCGAGGAGCTGCTGCACGGCTGCACGGTCGCGACCAACGCGATCCTCGAGGGCAAGGGCGCGCCGACCGCGCTCCTCACCACCCGCGGGTTCCGCGACGTGCTCGAGCTCCGGCGGGTGCGGGTGCCGAACCTTTACGAGCCGCTCTACGAACGCCCGCCGCCGCTCGTGCCGCGCCAGCTCCGCTTCGAGATCGGCGAACGGACCGGACCGCGGGGCGAAGTCCTCCTTCCCCTCGACGAGACGGGAGTGCGCGCGGCGGCCGAACGCATCCGGGCGGCCGGCATCGGGGCGGTCGCGGTCTGCTATCTCCACTCCTTCGCCAATCCCGACCACGAACGGCGCACCGGAGAGATCCTGCGGGAAATGCTCCCCGGGGCCTTCATCTCCCTCTCGGTGGACGTGCTGCCCCAGAAGCTCGAGTACGAGCGCACCTCCACCACCGTCATCAACGCCTACGTCGGCCCGCCGGTCGAGCACTATGTGCGCTCGATGGTGTCCCAGGTCGAAGGGGCCGGCATCGGCGGGCGGCTCATGGTCATGCAGTCGAGCGGCGGCATCCTCGACGCGGACGCGGTCGTCGCGAACCCGGCCCGCATCGTCGAGTGCGGGCCCGCCGCCGGGGTCATCGGCGCGCAGCATTTCGCGGCGCGCGCCGGATTCGACAACCTCATCACCCTCGACATGGGCGGGACCACGGCGAAGGCATCGCTCATCGAGGCGGGGCGGGTCCTCTTCGCCGACGAGTACGAGGTCGGGGGCGGCATGTCGTCGCGGAGCGCGCTCATGGGCGGAGGCGGATACGCCCTCAAGCTCCCGGTCATCGACATCTCCGAGGTCGGGGCGGGCGGCGGCTCGATCGCCTGGCTCGACAAGGCGGGCTCGCTCAAGGTGGGGCCGGAGAGCGCGGGGGCGGTGCCGGGTCCGGCCTGCTACGACACCGGAAACGACGAGCCGACGGTGACCGACGCGAACGTGGTCCTCGGGTATCTCAACCCGGAGGCGCTCGCCGGCGGAACCGTTCCCGTCCGGGCGGGACGGGCGCACGAGGCGGTCGCCTCCCGTCTCGCCGAACCCCTCGGGCGCGGGGTGGTGGAGACCGCGTTCGGGATCCACACCGTCGCGAACGCGAACATGATGAAGGCGGTGAAGGCGGTCACCACCTACCGGGGGCGCGACCCGCGCGACTTCACTCTGGTCGCCTTCGGCGGGAGCGGCGGGGTGCACGCGGTGGACCTCGCGCGCGTGCTGCAGGTGCGAAGGGTCGTGCTGCCGGTCGCCGCCGGGGTGTTCAGCGCCCTCGGACTCCTGTTCTCGAACCTCGAGATGAACGAGACCGTGCCATTCCTGCATCTCGCGGACGAGGCTCCCCTCGACGAGGCGGAACGCCGCTATGCGGCCCTTGCGGACCGCATCGCGGCCGTGGTCGGCGGCCCGCGCGAGGAGATCCGCTTCACGCGGCACGCCGACGCGCGCTTCGCCGGCCAGGCGTACGAGCTGACCGTCCCGTTCGGCGGTGGAGGAGAGCCCGGAGCGAACGGACCCGGGAGCAAGGCCGGGAGAGGCGCCGGCATGCGCGACGCGGTAGCGGCGGGTGGGCCGGCCGACGGGCGCCTCGACGCGCAAGCAGTGGCCGAGCTCTGCGCCCGCTTCGAGGCCGAGCACCTCGCCCGCTACGGCCACGCGTTCTCCGGGGAGTTTCCGGTCGAGATCGTGAACCTTCGCCTCGTGGGCACGCGACGCCCGGCCGGCATCATCGAGCCCGCCCCCTTCGACCCCGCGTCGCGGACCGGCCCGGACGCGCGACGAGGCGTCTGCTTCGGCCCGGCATCGGGGCTGGTGGACACGCCGGTCATCGGGCGCGGGCGGCTCGGCCCCGAGCCCCGGACCGGCCCCTTCGTCATCGAGGAGTACGAGGGCACGTGCGTCATCCCCCCAGACTGCACCGCGCACCTCGACCGGCTCGGCAACGTTATCATCGAGCTGCCGGCAGCGGGGTGACCGACCGGCCGCGAGGGAGTCCGCACCGGCATGAAGTCCGTGCCACGCAGGATCGATGGGCACGAACCAAGGGAGTCCGCACCAGCATGAGTTCCGTGCCCCGCACCATCGATCCGTTCCAGCTCGAGCTCCTCAAGAGCTGCTTCGACACCATCGCCGACGACATGGCCCTCACCCTGATGCGCACCGCGCACTCGGGGATCGTGCGCGACTCGCTCGACTTCTCGACCGCCCTCCTCGACGCCGGCGGGCTCACTCTCGCGCAAGGGATCTGCACCCCGATGCACATGGGGAGCTTCCACGACGCGATGCGAAAGCTCATCTCCCGGTACGAAGGGCGCATCGACCCGGGCGACGTCTTCATCTTCAACGACCCCTACGCCGCGGACGGACAGCACCTCCCCGACATCTACATCACGACCCCCGTCTTCACGGAGGAGAACCGGAGCGCGGAACCCCGGCTCGCCGCGTGGGCGACGACGGTGGCGCACCACTCCGACGTGGGCGGGATCGTCGCCGGCAGCAACGCGCTCGGGGCGGAGGAGATCTTCCAGGAGGGGCTCCGGCTCCCGATCGTCAAGTTCATCGCGGCGGGCGAGCCGAACCGGGCCCTGTGGGACGTGATCGCGCTCAACGTGCGCACCCCCGACAAGGTGATGGGCGATCTCCAGGCCCAGCTCGCGGCGTGCCGGAGCGGGGAGCGCGAGATGCTCGAGCTCTTCGCGCGCTACGGGGTCGATACGGTGCTCGACTACGGCACCCACCTCCAGGACTACGCGGAACGGCTGACGCGGGCCGAGATCTCGGAGTTCCCGGACGGGGTCTACGAGTTCACCGACCACATCGAGGGGCTCGGCGAGGAGCCGGAGCTCGTCGTGCTGAAGGCGCGGGTGACGGTCGCGGGCGAGGACGTCGCGATCGACTGGACCGGTACTTCGGACCAGATCAAGGGCGGCATCAACCCGACCTTTCCCTTCACGAAGGCGTCGTGCTACGCGGCCCTTCGCTCCCTGATGGTGTCGGACATCCCGAACTGCCACGGCTTCACGGTCCCCATCGAGGTGACCGCGCCGAAGGGCTCGCTCGTCAACCCGGTCTTTCCGTCTCCCTGCGGCGCGCGCGGCATCACCGGCTACCGGATCATCGACTGCCTGTTCGGCGCCCTCGCGAAGGCGCTGCCCGACCGGGTGACCGCGGACACCGCGGGCGGATCCACCCTCCCCACCATCGCGGGCTACGAGAACGGCAAGGCGTTCGTCTTCTGCGAGACGTTCATGGGCACGTGGGGCGGCACGAGCGAGCACGACGGACAGCAGGGCGTCCCCCACATGGGGGCGAACCAGTCGAACGTCTCGATCGAGATGATCGAGTCCGAGTACCCCATCCGGATCAACGAGTACGGGATGCTCGCGGACACGGGCGGAGCCGGGCGCCACCGGGGCGGGCTCGGGCTCGTGCGCGAATACGAGATCCTCTCCGCGGAGGCCGTCCTCAACGTGCGCTCCGACAAGCGCCGCTTCCCCCCGCACGGGCTGTTCGGCGGCCGATCCGGTTCACCCTCGTGGAACTACGTCAATCCCGGCCGATCCGACCGCGTCCTCCCGGTGCTGATGACCGAAGTCGAGAAGCTGAAGCGGGGCGACGTGTTCCGCCACGAGATGTCGGGCGGGGGCGGCTACGGCGACCCGCTCGAGCGCGAACCCGAAGACGTGCTCCGCGACATCATCGAGGAGAAGGTGACGCCGGCGCACGCGGAACGAGCCTACGGCGTCGTGCTCGCCGGAGACGGAGAGCCGGGGACCTGGTCCGTCGACCTCCCCGCCACCCGGCGCCTCCGCGCGGAGATGCGGGAGACGGCCGCCTCGATCACCCCCGCCGCCGCCGACTAGCGGATCGAACCTCCCGGAGACTTCGTGGCGCTCCGTACAGCGGGCGCCCCGTCGTCTCGCGCAGACAATGGCGAACGTTTCCGGACGGAAACCCGGTCTACCACCGTTCCACGTCCAGTCCGGACACCCGGGAAAATTCACCGAGGTTGCGGGTGGCGAGGACATGCGAATTGGCGATGGCGATGGAGGCGATCATGAGATCGTTCCCGCCGATGGGCCGCCCTTCCCTGCGTAGCTGCGCCCTCACGATCCCGTAGTGGCGAGCCGACTCGTCGTCGAACGGCAGCGAATCGAAGGCCCGGCAGAAGATGTCGACCCGCTGCAGATTCTCGGCGAGCCGTGACGAATTCTGCGCCCCGAAATGAAGCTCCGCCTTGACCACGCTGCAAAGGCGAACGGATGCGCGGGGATGTTCGAACAGGCGCGCCGCCGCCTGGTCGTCCGTGCGATTGATGAGCGCCACGCAGACGCTGGTATCGAGAAGCCACACTAGCGGAAGAGGTCCAGGTCTCCCGGCGGAGGGTCGTCGGGCTCGGCGATATCGCCGCCGCCATGGTGCAGCAGTTCGACGAGGCTTTCCGGCCATTCGGTCGCGGTCGCATCCCGGATGAGCGCGCTCACCCAGGCCGAAAGGCTCCTTCGCTCCTCCTGCGCGCACTTGCGTGCGGCCGCGAGGACACTGTCCGACAGGTAAATGGTGACTTGGGCCATTTATCAATTATAGGTGGACACGTATATGCTGACAATGCCGAAGTGGCGTAGTTCGGCGGTGCAACGGGAGGGGTTGCTCGAGCGGTGCGGCCGATGCGTCCAACGAGCTGACCGGGCGGGGCGCACGGGCGGCGACGGGTTGGGGCATACTTCGGGCGGGTCCCGAGAGGCGCGCGCCGAACCATGAGCTCCGTAACGCTTCCGAACCAGCTACCCGGCCTCGACTTCGGCCTCGGCGACGAGGCCGACCTCGTCCGCGACAGCGTCATGCGCTTCGTCTCGGACGAGATCGCGCCGCGCGCCGCGGCGATCGACGAGACGAACGAATTCCCGGCCGATCTCTGGTCCAAGATGGGCGACCTCGGCATCCTCGGGGTGACCGTCGAGGAGGAGTACGGCGGGGCCGGCTTCGGCTACACCGAGCACTGCGTCGCGATGGAGGAGGTGAGCCGCGGGTCGGCCTCGGTGGGCCTGAGCTACGGGGCGCACTCGAACCTGTGCGTCAACCAGATCCGCCGCAACGGGAGCGAGGAGCAGAAGCACCGCTACCTCCCGCCCCTCATCCGCGGCAAGCACGTGGGTGCGCTCGCGATGAGCGAGACGGGGGCGGGCTCCGACGTCATGAGCATGCGCACGCGGGCGGAGCGCAAGGGCGACCGCTTCATCCTGAACGGCGCCAAGATGTGGATCACGAACGGCCCGGACGCGGACACCCTCGTGGTCTACGCCCGCACCGACCCGGACGCGGGCACCCGCGGGCTCACCGCGTTCCTCGTCGAGAAGGGGTTCCCCGGCTTCTCGACCGCGCAGAAGCTCGACAAGCTCGGGATGCGGGGCTCCAACACCTGCGAGCTCGTCTTCGAGGACTGCGAGGTGCCGGAGGAGAACGTCCTTGGCGGGGTGGGCGAAGGCGCGCGGGTCCTGATGAGCGGCCTCGACTACGAGCGCCTGGTGCTCGCCGCCGGACCGGTCGGCCTCATGCAGGCGTGCCTCGACGTGGTGGTCCCCTACGTGCACGAGCGCCGCCAGTTCGACCGGCCGATCGGCGAGTTCCAGCTCATCCAGGGCAAGCTCGCCGACATGTACACGTCGCTCAACGCCTGCCGGGCGTACGTCTACGCGGTCGCGCAGGCGTGCGACCGGGGCGACGTGACCCGCAAGGACGCGGCCGGGGTCATCCTCTACGCGGCCGAGAAGTCGACGTGGATGGCGCTCGAAGCCATTCAGTGCCTCGGCGGCAACGGCTACGTCAACGAGTTCCCGACCGGGCGGCTCCTCCGGGACGCCAAGCTCTACGAGATCGGGGCCGGCACCTCCGAGATCCGGCGCATGCTCATCGGGCGCGAGCTCTTCCGGGAAACCGCCTGAAGCCGCGGGCGGCGCGAGAGGGAAGGAGCCGGACGCGATGGCCGTCATCGAGAGCCGCGTGAACCCGCGGTCCGCGGAGTTCCGCGAGAACGCGCAGGCGATGGCCGCGCTCGTCGACGACCTGCGCGCCAAGGTGGCGGAGGTGGAGAAGGGGGGAGGCGAACGGTCCCGCGCGCGCCACCTCGCCCGCGGGAAGCTCCTCCCGCGCGACCGGGTGCGCGAGCTCCTCGACCCGGGCACCCCCTTCCTCGAGATCTCGCAGCTCGCCGCGTGGGACATGTACGGGGGCGACGTGCCGTCCGCGAGCCTCATCACCGGGGTCGGCCGGGTGAGCGGGGTCGAGTGCGTGGTCATCGCGAACGACGCGACGGTCAAGGGCGGCACCTATTACCCGATGGGGGTCAAGAAGCACCTCCGCGCCCAGGAGGTCGCGCTCCAGAACCACCTGCCGTGCATCTACCTCGTGGACTCGGGCGGCGCGTTCCTCCCCCTCCAGGACCAGGTGTTTCCGGACCGCGAGCACTTCGGGCGGGCGTTCTACAACCAGGCCAACATGTCGGCGCTCGGCATCCCGCAGATTGCGGTCGTCATGGGCTCGTGCACCGCGGGCGGCGCCTACGTGCCCGCCATGTGCGACGAGAGCATCATCGTGCGGCAGCAGGGGACCATCTTCCTCGGCGGTCCGCCGCTCGTGAAGGCCGCGATCGGGGAGGTGGTGACCGCGGAGGAGCTCGGCGGCGCGGACGTCCACTCGCGCCAGTCCGGGGTTACCGACCACTACGCCCTCGACGACCACCACGCCCTCGCCATCGCGAGGCGCTGCATCGCCCACCTCAACCGGAAGAAGAGCGTCCCCCTCGACGTGCGCGCGCCGGCGCCCCCCCGCTACGACCCGGCCGAGCTGGGCGGCATCATCCCCGCCGACCCCCGCCGCCCCTACGAGGTGCGCGAAGTCATCGCCCGGATCGTGGACGACAGCCGCCTGCACGAGTTCAAGCAGCTCTACGGCACGACGCTCATTTGCGGGTTCGCCCACCTCCACGGCTACCCGGTCGGCATCCTCGCGAACCAGGGGATCCTCTTCTCCGAGTCGTCCCTCAAGGCGGCCCACTTCATCGAGCTCTGCGGCCAGCGCGGCATCCCCCTCGTCTTCCTCCAGAACATCACCGGCTACATGGTGGGACGCAAGTACGAGGCGGGCGGGATCGCGAAGGACGGCGCGAAGATGGTGACCGCGGTCGCGACGGTGCAGGTACCGAAGCTCACCCTCATCATCGGGGGGAGCTTCGGAGCCGGGAACTACGGCATGTGCGGGCGCGCCTACAGTCCGCGTTTTCTCTGGATGTGGCCGAACGCGCGCATCTCGGTAATGGGCGGCGAGCAGGCCGCCTCGGTGCTCGCGACGGTGCGCCGCGACAACCTGGAGGCACGCGGCGAGGCGTGGAGCGCGGAGGAGGAGGAGGCGTTCAAGGCCCCGATCCGCGAGCAGTACGAGCATGAGGGGCACCCCTACTACGCGAGCGCCCGCCTCTGGGACGACGGCATCCTCGACCCCGCCGAGACCCGCACCGTGCTCTCGCTCGGACTGTCGGCGGCCCTCAACGCCCCGCCCCGCGAGACGCGCTTTGGCGTCTTCCGGATGTAGCCTCCTGCGCCGGTCCGGATCGGGCCCGTGCTACGGTGCCGGCACCGCGTCCGCCGAAGGCGGAGCGACGCGCATCGGCCTCGTGAACCGGTTTGTCCCGACGATTCGTCGCGTCCCGATCCGGGCGGTTGGCGACTACGAGGCCGGCTCCCGACGCCCCGGCGGATGCCGCCCCCGCGCCGGATTGACCGAAACCGTAGATATGGGAGTATCGGAAGCATGAAGACAACCATCGAGCTTCCGGACGCCACGTTCCGGCAGGCCAAGACCCTGGCCATCGCGCGCGGGATCACCCTGAAGCGGTTCTTCACCGAAGCGCTCGACGATCACCTCCGGCGCTGCACCCGCACGGTCGATTCCGACGCGGCGGAGGTTCCATGGATGGCTGGGTTCGGGGCGCATTCGAATCTGGCGGACGAAAACCACCACGTCCACGCCGTCATCGCGCAGGAGTTCGATACCGTCTCCCCCGAAGACCTCGCGTGATCCTCGATACCAACGCATTGTCCGCGTGGGCGGAAGGGGTGCCGGCGGTCAGGGCTCCCTTTCGGTCCGCCGGGCGCCTCGTCGTTCCGAGCGTCGTTCTCGGCGAGTACTGCTCCGGCATTCGTCAATAGCGGCATCGAAGCCGCCACGAGGAATGGCTGCGCCGATACCTGCCTCTGACCGAGATCGCCGCGATAATCTCGGCCACGGCTTCCATTTGCGCCGAGATCCGACGGGGAATGAAGCGGTCCGGAAGTCCGATCCCGTCCAATGACGCCTGGATAGCGGACCTTGCCCGGCAGCACGCGCGCCCGGTGCCGAGCAACGACGCCCGGTTCGGATCGGTCGCGGACGTCCGGCTTGCCGCCTTCCGACCCTGCCGGCACTCGAACTGACGCAACTTCCTGGCGAAGAGGAGAAACGGACGATGTTCAAGCGGCTGCTCATCGCAAATCGCGGAGAGATCGCCTGCCGGGTGATCCGGACCGCCCGGCGGCTCGGCATCCGGTGCGTCGCGGTGCATTCCGATGCCGACGGGAACGCCCTCCACGTCGAGATGGCGGACGAGGCGTACCGCATCGGCCCTCCCCCGGCGCGCGAGAGCTATCTCGACGCCGCCGCGATTCTGGACGCGGCGGAGCGCGGTCGCGCGGACGCGATCCATCCCGGCTACGGGTTCCTCGCCGAGAATGCCGACTTCGCCGAAGCATGCGCGGCGCGCGGGATCGTCTTCGTCGGCCCGCCCGCGGACGCCATCCGGGCGATGGGCTCGAAGAGCGAGGCAAAGCGGCTCATGGCGAAGGCCGGAGTCCCGCTCGTGCCGGGCTACCACGGCGCGGACCAGTCGCCGGAGCGGCTCCGGGGCGAGGCGGAGGCGATCGGCTGGCCGGTGCTCCTCAAGGCATCCGCGGGGGGCGGGGGGCGCGGCATGCGGGCGGTGGAGGCGCCGAACGGCTTCGAGGCGGCACTCGCGGGGGCGAAGCGCGAAGCGGCCGCGGCCTTCGGGGACGACTCGATGCTCATCGAGCGCTACGTGGCCGCGCCCCGGCACGTGGAGATCCAGGTGTTCGCCGACCGCCACGGCCATTTCGTGCACCTCTTCGAGCGCGACTGCTCGGCCCAGCGTCGGCACCAGAAGGTCATCGAGGAAGCGCCCGCCCCCGGAGTGGAGGGCGAGCTCCGGGCCGCGATGTGCGAGGCGGCGATCGCGGCGGCCCGGGCGATCGGCTACGAAGGGGCGGGGACCGTCGAGTTCCTGCTCGACCGGAGCGGGAGCTTCTGGTTCATGGAGATGAACACCCGGCTCCAGGTCGAGCACCCGGTGACCGAGCTCGTGACCGGAACCGACCTCGTGGAGTGGCAGCTACGGGTCGCGGCCGGCGAGCCCCTGCCGCTCGCCCAGAGCGACATCGGCATCCGCGGGCACGCCATCGAGGCGCGCCTCTACGCGGAAGACCCGGCGCGCGGATTCCTTCCGTCCACCGGGCGGCTGATCCACCTTCGACTGCCCGACGCCGGACCCGGACCGGACGCGGACGCGGCGGCCGGCAACGCAACGCAGGGAGAGAGCGCAGTCCGCGTCGATACCGGAGTGCGGACCGGGGACACGGTCAGCATGTACTACGACCCGATGATCGCCAAGGTCGTCGCGTGGGGACCCGACCGGAACGGCGCCGCGGATCGACTCGCGGATGCCCTCGCCCCCACACAGGTCGTCGGGCTCCCCGCGGTTCCCCTCGCCGCCACCGGGGGCGTCGCGCTCCCCGCGAACGCCGGCTTCCTCCGCGCGCTCGTCGACCACCCCCGGTTCCGGGCCGGCGACTTCCATACCCGCTTCATCGAGGAGCGGATGGACGACTTCGCCTCGACGGACGCCGGCCCGCCCGCGGACGACGATCTCGCCATCGCGGCGTGGACGTTGGCGACCCGCGACGACGAAGGCGCGGCGGCGGGCGGCGGAGGCGGCAACGACACGGATGGCGGAGACCCCTGGTCGCCCTGGAACCGCCGCGACCACTGGCGGATGAACGGCAGCGGGGAACGGATCGTTCGCCTGCGGTTCGGCGACGAGAGCGGCGATCCGGTGGAGATCGCGGTACGCGGCGGCGGCGGCGCGCGAGGTGCGCACGGCTACGACGTTCGATTGCCCTCCGGCCGCGAATTCCCGGTGAGAGGCGAGTCCGCGGGCGACGAAAGACCGATGATCGACGTCGGCGGCAACCGCCATCCAATGACCGTCGTCGAGCACGGCGAACGCTTCTTCGTCTTTCGCGAAGGGCGGCGCTTCGAGTTCATGCGGCACGACCCGGGCGCGGCCTCCGGAGGGCTCGAGATGGCCGGCGGACTTACGGCTCCCATGCCGGGGCGCATCGTCTCGGTGCTGGTCGCGCCCGGGGACTCCGTCCGCGAGGGCCAGGCGATCCTCGTCCTCGAGGCGATGAAGATGGAGCACACCCTTACCGCCCCGGCGGACGGAACGGTGGAGGAGGTCCGCTTCGCGCCGGGCGACCTCGTGGACGAGGCGACGGAGCTCGTCGTCCTCGCCGCCGGGACCGGCTGATCGGCATCGCGACGGACCATTTCGCGGGTTCGGCACTCCGGCGTCATCCGCCAATTGGAGGAATGGACGGCTCGCGGCAGATCTTTCTCCCCAATCCGTTGGGGATCTCCGCATGGCGGGGAACGGCTTCCACGGCTCCGGTGGCGGGATTGCACCAGAGCGAGTGCGCCGAACCCTCTCGCTTGAGGTAGCAACCGTAGCGACGCAGGTGCCGCAGCAGAACTCCTCGCTTCACCCGACGACGACAGTGCCGCGTTCGGCATCGTCGGGAAGGTGTTGCATCGCGTCCTCACGGCGATCCCGAATGATGAGGTCGATTGCGCTCGCCAGACTCGCCCGAGCCTCCTCCTTCGTGCGACCTTGCCCGTTCGCCCCCGGCACCTCCGGGCAATATGCGACGTACCAGTCGCCATCGCGCGCATGTGCCGGCTCGGTCGGGCGCGACCACGATGCGTTTGCCGGAGGCCGACGCTTCGTCGAAGCCGCCGACCACCGCGAGGCACTCGCCCGCCGCGATGTCGAACGAGATGTCGTTCGCCGCACGCACGAGGCGGTCCGCGAACCGGAACTCCCTGGACACGCCGCGAAGGGAGAGAAGCGGGGGGCTCACGTCGGCTCCGTCGCGGGGCCATCGGCCGCCCCGCGGTCGCGGTCGCGGTCGCGGTCGCGGTCGCGGTCGCCACCAGCGTCGCCGGTGCCGCGGCGGTCGCCTCCCCGCCCGCCGTGGACCACGAGGGGGGCGGAGACCCCGAGAAGCGACGCGAGGCGGATCGCGTGGTCCGGCCAGCGGCCCCCGGAAGCGGGCCCGTGCTACGCTGCCGGAGTCGCGTCCGCCGGAGGCGGAACGACGCGAAGCGCCTCGATATCGGGAATCTCGAAGGGAGACCGGCATGGGAGGATCGGGCCGGGCGATCGACACCGGGACCGAGTTGCTGCTCGGCCAAGTCCGGGATGGAGTGGCGACCTTGACGTTCAACCGGCCGGAGGCCCGCAATGCGCTCTCCGACGAGTTGACTCCGGCCCTGCGACGGATGATCGCCCGCCTGGGAAACGACCCGTCCGTCGGGGCGCTGGTCATCACCGGCGCCGGGACCGCATTTTGCGCCGGCGGCGACGTGAAGGGCATGAGCAGCGACCCCGAAAGGGAGCGTACGTGGGAGCGCACGGCCGGCGAAAAGGTGCTCGAGCTGCAACAGCGCCAGCGCACCCTGACGGGGGTACTTGTCCGCCTGCCGGTGCCGACCATCGCGGCCCTGCCCGGTCCGGCGGCCGGCGCCGGTCTCGCCATCGCGCTCGCCTGCGACATCCGCTTCGCTGCCGCCTCCGCCTTCGTCACCACCGGCTACGCGCGCATCGGCCTGAGCGGGGACTACGGCATCAACTGGCTCCTCACCCGTCTCGTCGGCACCGCGAAGGCGCGCGAGCTCATGTTCACCGCCGACCGCGTCGACGCGGAGACCTGCCTTCGCATCGGTCTCGTGAACCGGGTCTTCGAAGACGAGTCGCTGCGTTCGGAGACCGCCGCCTTCGCGGCCCGTCTCGCCGCCGGACCCAGACGGGCGCTCGCCCTGATGAAGCGCAATCTCGAACGGGCCCTCGACTCCGACTTCCCGCGGGCCCTCGACGAAGAGGCGGAGCGGCTCGTACGGGCCGCCGCCGAGGAGGACCACCGGGAAGCGATCCGCGCCTTCATCGAGAAACGCCCACCCAGGTTCGGCACCTGAAGGAACGACCGGACTCCGTCTTGTCTGAAACGGTCCGAGGTGCGTGGCGACTTGCACGCGAAATGGCGTTCATCACGGTGCTCGGGAGCTCGATGACCGCTCAGGCAATCGAGATCCAGGGGCATCGCGGGGCGCGCGGACTGCTTCCCGAAAACACGATTCCCGCCTTCGAGCGCGCCATCGACCTCGGCGTCGACGTCCTCGAGCTGGACCTCGGCATGACCCGGGACGGGGTGCCGATCGTGCACCACGACCGGGCGCTCAGTCCGGACCGTACCCGGGATGCCGCCGGCACGTGGCTGTCGTCGCCGGGGCCGCTCCTTCGCACGCTGGACCGGTCGGATCTCTCGGCATTCGATGTCGGGAGGGCCGCTCCGGGCGGGAAGACGGCGGAGCGGTTTCCGGAGCAGACGCCTCGCGACGGCACGCGCATTCCGACCCTGGCCGACGTGCTCGGGCTCGGACGACGGCCCGGCGCCGAGGGGGTCCGGTTCAACATCGAGACCAAGCTGACCCCGCTCGCGCCGGAGGAAGCCGCGGGGCCGGACGAATTCGCCCGCGCGGTGGTGGCGGTGCTGCGCGCGCAGGAAATGATCGAGCGTTCCAGTCTGCAGTCCTTCGACTGGAGAGTCCTCTTCGCGGCGCGAAGGCTTGCGCCCGAGCTTGCGACCGTGTGCCTCACCGCCGAACGGCGCTGGCTCGACAACGTCCATCGCGGCCGCCGCACACCGTCTCCCTGGACCGCGGGTCTCGAAATCGGGGCGTTCGACGGCTCGGTGCCGAGAATGGTGGAAGCGGCCGGATGCGCGGCGTGGTCGCCGAACCACCGCGACCTGAGCGAAGAGGCGCTGGCCGAGGCCCACGAGCTTGGCCTCCGGGTCGTGGTCTGGACCGTGAACGAGGCCGACGAGATGGTTGCGCTGGCGCGCCTCGGGGTGGATGGGATCATCACCGACTACCCGGACCGCGCGATCGAGGCGCTGGCGCCCTGGCGTTCGCGTTAGCGAGAGCGACCGGTTCGCCCAGGCCGCCCACCCCGGTTCGAGACCCGGCCGCTCCGCAGCGGTAGCAGCCTCGTACGCTTCGTTCCTGAAACCGATTTGCAAACTTGACCTATCTGTACCGATCGGAGCCCCTCAAGGAGTCTGGATTGCGGAGTCGGGGGCTCCGCCCTGCGCCGGCGCCGGCGCCGGCGCGGGCGCGGGCGCGGCGGCGGGGGTGCGGACGCGGATGCCGAGCTCGCGGAGCTGGTCCGGGGCGGCGGCGGAAGGGGCGCCGGTCAGGGGGCAGTGGGCGGTCTGGGTCTTGGGGAAGGCGATCACGTCGCGAATCGACTCCGCCCCCGCGAGCAGCATCACGATGCGGTCGAGGCCGAACGCGATCCCGCCGTGCGGCGGGCAACCGTAGCGGAGCGATTCGAGCAGGAAGCCGAACTTCTCCTCGGCCTCCTCCTCGCCGATGCCGAGCACCCGGAACGCGGCCTGTTGCATCTCCGGGCGGTGGATGCGCACTGAGCCGCCCCCGAGCTCGTGGCCGTTGACCACGAGGTCGTAGGCGCGCGACACGCAGTCCCCGGGGGCGAAGCGCAGGGTCTCCGGGTCGTCGGTCACGGGGGCGGTGAACGGGTGATGGAGCGCCGACCAGCGCTTCTCGCGCTCGTCCCATCCGAACATCGGGAACTCGACCACCCAGAGCGCCTCCCACCCGTCCCGGACGAGCTCGAGGTCCCGACCGAGCCGGACCCGGAGCGCGCCGAGCGAGTCGTTCACCACGTTTGCCGAATCCGCGCCGAAGAAGACGAGGTCTCCGTCCTCGGCCCCGGTCCGCTCGACGATCCCCGCGATCGCCGCGTCGTCGAGGAACTTGACGATGGGTGACTGGAGGCCCTCGCGCCCCGCCCGCGCGTCGTTCACCTTGATCCAGGCGAGGCCCTTGGCGCCGAACCGTCCGACGAACTCGGTGTAGCCGTCGATCCGCGAGCGCGGGATCGCCCCCCCGCCGGGGACCCGCAGGGCCGCCACCCGTCCCCGGGGATTGCGGGCGGGCCCCGCGAATACCTTGAATTCGCAGTCGCGCACGAGATCCGCGACCTCGACCAGCTCGAGCCCGATGCGAAGGTCGGGCCGGTCGGTGCCGAAGCGCTCCATCGCCTCGCGCCACGTGAGACGCGGCAACGGGTCGGGGAGCTCGACGCCCCCCGCCCGCGCAAAGAGGTCACGCACCATGCCCTCGATCAGATCCAGGAACGCGTCCATCTCGAGGAACGACGTCTCGATGTCGATCTGGGTGAACTCGGGCTGGCGATCGGCGCGCAGGTCCTCGTCGCGGAAGCAGCGCACGATCTGGTAGTACCGTTCCACCCCCGACATCATGAGGAGCTGCTTGAAGAGCTGGGGCGACTGGGGCAGGGCGAAGAAGCGGCCCTGCTGGGTGCGGCTCGGCACGAGGTAGTCGCGCGCGCCCTCCGGCGTCGCCTTGGTCAGCATCGGGGTCTCGACATCGAGGAAGCCGTGGGAGTCGAGGTACGCCCGCACCGTCCGGGTCACCTCGCTTCGAAGCCGCAGGTTCCCGTGCATCTTCGGGCGGCGAAGGTCCACGTAGCGGTAGCGAAGGCGGGTCTCTTCGTTCACCGCTTCGTCGTCGAGCTGGAAGGGCGGGGTCCGCGACTCGTTCAGCACCTCGATGGTCTTCGCGAGCACCTCCACCCGGCCGGTCGCGAGCTCCGGGTTCTCGGTCCCCTCGGGCCGGTAGCGCACCCGGCCCTCCACCCGCAGCACGTACTCGCTTCGCGCGCGGTCGGCGAGCGCGAACGCCTCCGGGGTATCGGGGTCGATCACGACCTGGAGCAGTCCGGAGCGATCGCGGAGATCGATGAAGATGACGCCGCCGTGGTCGCGCCGCCGATGCAGCCATCCGCACACCGCGACCGGCTCGCCGTCGAGCCGCTCGGTGACTTCACCGCAGAAATGAGTACGCACTTCGAGCTCCTGTGACTTGAGAAGGACCGCGGCACGGGTTCGGCCAAGCGCCCGGGCGGACCGCGACAGGCTGCGCGTTCCGCCCCGGCGCTGCACGAGCGAACGCCCCGGTTGCCCCGCGTGTTCGGACCGTCGGACACGGACGCGGGCCGGAGCGCAGCCGTTCGGCCACCGGAACGGGGCCGGAGCCTTCGCTTTCCGGGCGGCTCCGCGCGCGCATCGCGGCCGCGGCACGGCCGCGACGCAACGCGACGCGAAACCCGAGAAACACGGGCGGCGCGATTGTAGCGCGTGACGGGACGGTCACGGCCGCCCGTCAGGTCATTCGCACGCCGCCTTCCCCGGTACCGGGCACGCGCGGACCGACCGGCCCCGCTCACCGCCCCTGCGCGCGAGGCGGGCCAGCGGGTCCTGGCGATAGAAGTCGCGAAGGTGACCGTAGACGCGGGGGAACGCGGAGTCGAGCTCGGCCGGCGTCTCGAAGAAGCACTCGCTCGCGACGGCGAAGAACTCTCCCGGCTCTTCGGCCGCATACTCGTCGAGCGGCGGCACCTCGCCCGCGTCGATGCAACGGTTGAGATCGTCGAAGGCGGCGCCGAAATCCCGCGACCACGCCACGGCGTCCATCCCCCGGTGGAGCGGCGGCCTGCCGTTCGCGTCGCCGTCCAGCATGTCGAGCTTGTGCGCCACCTCGTGGATGACGACGTTGTAGCCCTCCCCCTGACCCGAGGCCTCGACATCCTCGAACGAGAGCACCACCGGGCCGCCGGACCAGGACTCGCCGCTTCGCTCCTCCTCCCACTCGTGCTCGACCCCGGCCTCGTCCACCTCCTGCCCGCGGGCGACGAAGCCCGCGGGGTAGACCACGACCGTCCGCCACGATGCGTAGGCGTCAAGCCCGAGCGCGAGGACGGGGAGGCACGCCTGGGCGGCGATGACCGCAGCGTCCACCGGGCCGAGGCGCTGGTCGAGCATCGGCTCGATGGACCTGGTGGCGATGAAACGCTCGGCGAGGCCGCGCAGACGCGCGCGCTCGTCATCGTCGAGCGGGTCGAGGATCGGCACGGCGTCGAGAACGGCCGACCAGTCGGCCTCCTCGATCGCCCGTTCACGCCTGCGGCGCCACACGCCTCTCTCCAGCCCTCCCGTGACTCCGGCCGGCACGATACCCAACCCCCGCGCGCGCCGTCCACCGGTGCCGCCCGGGACCGTCCGGTGGCACCCGGGACCACCCGGGATCGCCCGGAACCACCCTGGACCACCCGGGACCGCCCGGCCGGTCCGTTCTCCTTCCCTTCCGGTCTCGCGGGCCGCGCGGCGGCGGCTCGTGAGCCTGGCCCGAGCGAGCTCCCGGCCCACCGTCGAGACCCGCAATCGGGGCTTCGACGAGGCGATGGGAGTCGACCCGGCCACGCGCGGTCACATGGCAGCAACGACCGGCCGGGGGCGGACCCGGTTCGCCGGAGTCGCGGTTGCGCGGCGGGGTGGATTCGGGCATGTTGCCGGCATGGCGACCGCCCTGCTTTCCGGCCCCGCGCTAGAGGCGCTCACCGAACGATCGGACGCGAAGGGACTCGCCCGTCTCGGACTCCACGTCGCGGCGATCGCGTTGGCGGGAGCGGCGTACGCGGCCGCGTCCGGCACCCTTTGGGCGGCGCCGGCGGCCTTCGTCTACGGGACCTGCATCGCATTCCTGTTCGCGCCGCTTCACGAGACGGTTCACTACACCGCGTTTCGCAGCCGCTGGCTCAACCGCGCGGTCTCGGTCGCATTCGGGTGGGTCCTCGTGCTGCCGCCCGCCTACTTCCGCGCATTCCACCTCGAGCATCACCGGTACACCCAGGACCCCGAGCGCGATCCCGAGCTCGCGGGCGCGCCGCTTCGCACCTGGCGACAGTACCTCTGGCGGGTGAGCGGGCTCCACTACTGGACGCGCCAGGTCCGGTCCACCGTTCTGCACGCGGCGGGGCGGGTGACGGAGACCTACTTCACCCGTTCGGAACGAAGGCAGATCGTTCGCGAGGCGCGGTTCATCCTCGCGAGCTATGCCGCGGTGGCGGTGGTCTCGGCCGTGGCGGGCAGCAGCTTGCTGGTGTGGTTCTGGATCGTTCCCGTGCTGCTCGGCCAACCCATGTTGCGGCTCTACCTGCTCGCCGAGCACACGGGCTGTCCGATCTCCCCCGACATGCTCGAGAACTCGCGCACGGTCCACACCAACGCGATCGTCCGGTTCCTTGCATGGAACATGCCGTACCACGCCGAGCACCATGCGTACGCCGCCATTCCGTTCCACGCGTTGCCGCGCGCGCATGCCGTGCTGGGTCCGGAGGTCCGGAACCAGACACGCGGGTACGTGCGGTTTCACCGGGAGCTGGCCCGGGGCCTCGGGTGATCGCACGAACGGAGCCGGGGAGCGAACGGCGCGGGCGCGACCAACCCCGTCCGACAACGGAGGCGGGGGACGAGGCGGCGCGACGGGGACCGGCGGCTGGACCGTAACGGTCGTCGGGGCCGCGGACACACCTTCCGGGAAGCAGACTGCGGTGCAGGCGCACGAGGCCGCGGCCATCACGATCGCGGAATACGACCGCATGGCGGCGGCCTTCCGCCGCGGGACCGCCGATCACGACGTCAGCCAGAACATCGAAGCGCTGCTCGAGGCGATCGAGGGCGAGGCGCCACACGCGATTCTCGATCTCGGCTGCGGCCCCGGCCGGGATCTGCGCCGGTTCACCGCGCTCGGCCACGAGGCGGTCGGGCTGGACGGCTCGATCGAGCTCGTCGCCATGGCGCGCGCCGAGACCGTGTGCGAAGTGCTGCACCAGGACTTCCTCGCGCTCGACCTGCCGCCCGCCCGCTTCGACGGGATCTTCGCCAACGCCTCGCTGTTCCACGTGCCGAGCAGCCAGCTCGCCCGGGTTCTCCGGGAGCTCGCCGCGACCCTGCGACCCGGCGGGGTGCTGTTCTGCTCCAATCCGCGGGGCCGCAACGAGGAGGGGTGGGCCGACGGGCGCTACGGCTGCTTCCATGATCTCGAGACCTGGCGAACGTACGTCACCGGCGCGGGCTTTCGGGAGCTGCGCCACTACTACCGGCCGCCGGGCCGGCCGCGGGCGCAGCAGCCGTGGCTCGCCACGGTCTGGCGCAAGGGCGCACCGACACGAGGGTAGCCGGAGTCCGGCCCGGGTCGGCGGCATCGATCCGGCCCGCTCCTTCCGCCCGGTCGAACCGAATCCGTCGAATCGCCGGGGGGCGCGGCGAGCCGGCGACCGTGCCGCGCTCGGGGGGCAATGCCACGAGTCCGGTCAACGCGGTTGTAAATTCCGTCGGCGCGGCGGCTGCCGCGAGCAACGCGGGGACCATCCGGACGCCGAACGGATTGACTTCGCAGCCCGAAGATTGCACATTCCCAAGCACGTTGCATTCGTCAGGTGCTCTCCGTGGTCCTGGTCTTCCGGACCGACAGAAATCCCCCCAACAATGTGAACGTCAAGCGACCGCTCCACCGCGTATCAACACGCGGGGAATTCCACCATCTGGAGAAATCGAATATGCCAACTGGTACCGTCAAGTGGTTCAACGCCGCCAAGGGTTACGGGTTCATCGAGCCGGAAGATGGCTCGAACGACGCTTTCGTCCACATCTCGGCCGTTGAAAGGGCCGGACTCTCCACCCTCAACGAAGGGCAGAGACTCAGCTTCGAGCTTCGGCCCGGACGCAACGGCAAGTCCTCGGCCGAGGACCTCACCCTCGCCGACTAGCCGTGACCCTCGGATCTCACTCCCGGCACGCTCCGTGCCGATGAGATCTCCGAGCCAACTTGCCCCTGCCTCCGCCCTCTCCGACGACGAGAATGCAATTGGGACAACCGACGAGCGCGCGAGCGGGCGGCTCCGCGCTCGACACCCCTGAGCTGGGAAATCCCCGCGACTGGCGGCACCAGGTGGGTTGCGAATTCGAGCCCGATGGCCGGTCCGCCGGCGACGGCGACCAAGAGATGGCCGCTTCGTAACGGCGACAGCCCGTGGGGCGAGGCGCACGTGAACGTGCCGCTGCAGCTCTCCGCACGGCACGACGCCCACGCAATCGGGATGATGGTCCGGGAGCAGGTTCACCTGCCCCGGTATGCGCCCGCGAGTACTCCTTCGGAGTGGGCTTGGCCCCCACCATGCAGGGCTCCGCACGGGCGCGGCAACTCCGGTCCCGGTACGCCCCTGCCACCGGGCACTTGCATTGCGCACGGTCGTGCCGCGCGCGTTCGGGCATGATCGTTCGTTCCATTCGTCATCGGGGCTTGCGCCGGCTATTCGAGAACGACTCGTCCCGGCTGATGAAACAGGACCTCGTGGAGCGCGTGCGCGGCATCGTGGCCGCGCCGGCCATGGCGGAAAATGGCGGCCAGCGTATGCTTCCATGCAGGAATTCGTCTTGCTGCACCATTTGACATCGGTTGAAGTTGATCCGCCTATGCGGAGCTCCGCATAGGCGGGTTAACCCCAATCGGCCGGCGCACTCTTCTCTGCGCTGCAGCTCCTCAGGAGCCGCCGTGGATGAGGCCCATCTCCCGGGCCCGGCGCACCGCCTCGGCCCGGTTGCGCACCCCGAGCTTGGCGAACACGTTGCGCAGGTGATGGCGAACGCCATACACGCTCAGGCCCAGCTCCGCCGCAATCTGCTTGTCCCGCCGG
>MKWU01000565.1_pt1 | contig 70083 bp, 62 predicted proteins | sample 809101 | NCBI WGS metagenome assembly MKWU01 (sample SAMN05860141, study PRJNA318959) | sponge metagenome | host: Aplysina aerophoba | place: Slovenia: Piran, Adriatic Sea, Gulf of Piran | collected 2013-05-07
GGGATAGGCGGTGGTGTTGGTGGGAGTCTCATGGGTGTGGGCCTGGGAATGTACCTGAACAGACAGCTTGAACCCCATATGCTCGACTTGGCTTTAGACATAACAAGCCTTACGAGAGACGACCTGTTCTACTACAAGAACAAGCGGCGCATCGACGACATTGGCGACTCCATCCAGAGCACGGCTGTAGCGCTTGCAGCACTGCCTCTGTGAAGCCGGATGTGCTATAACTGTAAGGCCCGCTGACATCGGCCCGATGGCGCCGTGTGTCAGCGGCATCGCAACACTGAAGGAGAGGGTGAACATGGCGACACAATTTCGAGCGGACCATGTGGGCAGCTTTCTGCGGCCGGCGGAGGTTAAGGAGGCGAGGGACGCTTACCGGGCCGGGAGCATCTCTGAGGAGGCTCTGCGCGAGGTGGAGAACGAGCATATCCTGCGCGTGATCGAGCTGCAGAAGCAGTCGGGCATTGGTATCTACACGGACGGCGAGCTTCGGCGCAGCGGCTGGGCCGGGGGGTTCGGCGAGTCGGTGGAGGGATACATCGAGGGCGACCCGGCAGTCAGCATGCCGTTTCAGGGCGGCCGCAGCGACTGGAGCGTCACGGGAACGGGGATCACGCCGGACAACCCGATCGGCGTGCCGGGCGGCGGCGGCGGCCGCGTAATCGGGGAGAAGCTCCGCCTGGTGCGGCGACTGACTGGGCACGAGTCGGCGTTCATCAGGGCGAACGCGCCGGGGCCGTACAAGGTGACGATGCCCGCGGCCAGCTACGTCGTCGCTCGCGGGTACAAGCCCGGCGTCACGGACACGGTGTACGAGTCGCGCGCAGCGGTGCTCGCCGACGCCGCGTCCATCATCCGCGACGAGGTCGTGACGCTCATCGGCGAAGGCTGTCCGTACGTGCAGTTGGACAACCCGCACTACCCGGACTACATCCCGGAGGAGCGTCGCGCGCAGTGGGCGTCGCAAGGCGTCGACCAGGACCGGGCGCTCCAGGACGACATCGACGCCGACAACGCGTGCCTGCGCGGCTTCGACCGCAGTGCCACCATCCTGGCGATGCACCTCTGCCGGGGCAACGGCGCGTACGGCGCATGGCACACGTCCGGCGGCTACGACCGCATCGCGGAGCAACTCTTCAGTCAGCTGGAGGTCGACTCGTTCCTGCTGGAGTACGACAGCGAGCGCGCCGGAACGTTCACGCCGCTGCGCTTCATGCCGAAGGGCAAGACGGTGGTGCTGGGCCTCGTGACGACGAAGGCCGGCGAACTCGAATCGCAGGACACGCTGCTGCGCCGCATCGAGGAGGCGTCGCAGTACATGGACGGCGACGACCTCGCGCTCAGCCCGCAATGCGGCTTCTCGTCGACGCTGCAGGGCAACCCCATCACGTGGGACGACCAGCTGCGGAAGCTCGAACTCGTGGTGGAGACCGCGCGGCGGGCGTGGGGAGCGTGAACATCGATGGCCAGGATGGAAGTTGTTGTCATTCCGAGCGCAGTGCAACGGAGCCGAGGAATCTCTCAGGAGGCGCCCCGTTGTGAGCGAACGCTCCCCGAGAGATGTTTCGACTCCGCCTTCGGCTCCGCTCAACATGACAACGCCCCCTCCCGTCGTTCCCGCGAAGGCGGGAATCTCGCAGCCCATCGGGGTTGATACAAGGCTGAAGGAGGCGCAATGACGATGTGGGGAGCGGGATTCTATGGAGACCCGTGCCGGGAGTGCGGGTACTCGTGGTCGATATCGCCGGAGGAGGGGACGGCGCTGATACTCGATGCGCCGCGGCGGTACGCGGAGCTGCTCGACGGCGCGGACGGGAGCGCGCGGCATCCCGATCTGACGTGGTCGGTCACGGCGTACGTTGAGCACGTCTCCGACAACCTTCGAAACTGGGCGGAGCGCATCATGAGCGCGGTCGCGGCCGGGCAGACGGCGCTGCGCCCCACGGACCAGGATGTCGTGGCGGCGGCACGCGGCTACGAGAGCATGCCGCTCGCGACTGCGCTCTGGTCGATGGGGCACTCGGCCAACATCTGGGCGGACGCGATGGCGGCTTCAGCGGGGCAGGACATCGTGTTCGCGCACCCGACGCGCGGGCAGCAATCGCTCGCGGAGCTCGTGCTGACGGTCGCGCACGACACGGCGCATCACGACTGGGACATCCGGCGGTCGCTGGGGGCGTAGGGGGGGCTGTCATGCTGAGCGGAGCGTCAGTCCCCTCTGCGTGCGCTGCCCGCGCACCCTGGATTCCCGCCGGTGCGGGAATGACGGGACTTGCTATGCACCCAGATCGGTTACTTGGGTGGGAGGCTGAGGGCGTAGGCGGCGCCGGTGGCGACCCAGTCTTCGAGCGTCGCGTCGTCTGTGCCGTCGGGGCCGACGACGATCCAGCCGCGCATGGGCCTGCCGGTGAAGTCCATCTCGCGGACGTGGGGTTTCGTGAGCGCGGCCTCGTACTCGTCCTTCGGGACGCGTACCATCAGGTCGTTCCCCAGGACGCCGCAGGCCATGTTGCCCTGCAGCATGACGGCGACGCCACCGAACATCTTCTTCTCCACGAGCGTCGGCTCCGCGCCGAGGATGTCGAGCACGCGCTCGGTCAGTCGTTCGTCGTAAGGCACCGGCCGCCTCCTTACTCCTGCCGCGCCCGGTCCTGCTCGATGAGGACGCGCCGCAACAGTTTACCGGAGGCGTTCTTGGGGATGGCGTCGATGAACTCGACCTCGCGCAGCTGCTTGAACGTCGCCACGCGCTCGGCGACGAACGACTTGAGTTCGTCGGCGGAGGGCTCGGCATCAGGCTTGCGTACCACGTACGCCTTCGGCACCTCGCCTGCTTCGTCGTCGGCCTTCGGGATGACGGCGGCGTCGGCGACGCCGGGGTGCTCGAGCAGCAGGCCCTCCAACTCGGCGGGCGCGACCTGGAAGCCCTTGTACTTGATGAGCTCCTTCTTGCGGTCGACGATGCTCACGTAGCCGTCCTCGTCCATGCTGGCGATGTCGCCCGTGTGGAACCAGCCGTCCGGCGTGATGGCCTCCGCAGTCGCCTCCGGCTGGCGGTAGTAGCCCTTCATCACCTGCGGGCCGCGGACCAGGAGCTCGCCGAGCTCCCCGGGGGGCAGGTCGCGGTCGCCCGATTCGAGGTCGACGATGCGCTCCTCGGTGTCCGGCAGCGCGGGGCCTATCGTGCCCGGCCTGCCGCGCTCGTCGGTGAAGTCGGTGTTGGTCATGGGGGACGTCTCGGTGAGGCCGTAGCCTTGGATGACGGCGCATCCGAGCCGCTCCGCGAGGCGGGTCTGCAACTCGCCGGAAAGCGGGGCCGCGCCGGTGAGCAGGAAGCGGAGCGACGAGACGTCGTACTCGTCGAGGAGCGGCGTCAGCGTGAGACCGAGGCAGACGGGCGGCACGGTGTAGAGCACCGTCATGCGATGCTCCGCGATGAGCGCCAGCATCTCGCGCATGTCGAAGCGCCCCATCATCACCTGCGTCGCTCCGGCAGCGATGGCGCTCAGCTGGAGGACGGTCATGCCGTAGATGTGGAAGAGCGGCAGATGCACGAGCATCACGTCGCCACGACGGACGACGCCCTCCTCACCGGGGCGTCCGAGGTTCTGCCGGACGTTCGTATGGAGGTTGGAGTGCGTGAGCATGACGCCCTTCTGCAGGCCCGTGGTGCCGGAGGAGAAGGGCAGCGCGGCGATGTCCTCGTAGGGGTCGAGCGCGGGTTCGGGCGGCGGGCCGCTCTGCGCCTCGATCAGCGACCAGAACGAGGGCGCGGTATCGGCGCCTTCCGCGATGAGGATGCGCTCTATGGGCTCTTCCGAACCGAAGAGCGCGAGGTCTGCGGCATCGGCCAGCGTGTGATGGACGATGAGCGCCTGCGCGCCGGACGCCTGCAACTGGTATGCGATCTCGCGCTCGCGGTAGCCGGAGTTGACGGTCGTGACCGTCGCGCCTGCCTTCAGGATGCCGAAGAAGGCGATCTCGAACTCGGCGCAGTTGGGCGAGAGGATGCCGACGATGTCGCCCTTGCCGAGGCCCATCGCCGCGAGTGCAGACGCGAACCTGCCGGAGTGCGCGTCCAGCTCCGCGAACGTGAACCGGCGCTCGCCGTCGATGATGGCGATCTCGTCCGGCCATCGCTCGGCTGCCTGCTCCAGCAGGCGCTGGACGGGCTCCGGGTTGTATGGGGCAAGTGATGAGCGGCTCATGGGGATCCGGCCGACCTCTGCGTCCAGGTTCGGCGTGAAACTACCCGACCCGCCCGTGGCAGTCAACGCGGGCGGCAGTGTGCGCGGACTCCTATAATGCGCTTGTCAGTCGATGACCCAGTCCGAGTGAGGGGCAGTGATGGCATCCGAGGGGAAGGTCGACTCCAGCAGACTCCCCAGCGAGTCCGTGGGCGGAGAGCCTATCGCGGTGGTGGGGATGGCGTGCCGGTTCCCCAGCGCCACGGGGCTTCCGGCGTTCTGGCGCCAGTTGGAAGCCGGCGAGAGCGCGGTCATCGAGGGCGTTCCGGGGTCCGGGGTCGGGCGCGTGGGGTACCTGTTCCCCGACGCAGCGGTACAAGCCGAGGCGTGCAAGTTCGGGGCGTACATCGACGGGATCGACCAGTTCGATGCTGGGTTCTTCCGCATCTCCCCGGTGGAGGCACAGTTGCTGGACCCGCAGCAGCGGCTGATGCTGGAGACGAGTTGGCGAGCCCTCGAAGACGCCGGTATAGACCCGGACACGCTGAAGGGCAGCCGCACCGGGGTCTACGCGGGTATCAGCAACAACGAGTACCGGGGGCTGATCCTGGGCGTCAGCGACACCGCCGACCCTGCCACGAGCCTCTACACGGTCACCGGCACGTCGTTCAACACGGCCATCGGGCGCGTGGCCTTCGCGCTCGGGCTACAGGGGCCGGCGATCGCGGTGGACACCGCGTGCTCGTCGTCGCTCGTGGCGGTGCACCAGGCGGTGGTAGGGCTGCAGCGTGGCGAGGCCGACCTTGCGCTGGCAGGAGGCGTACACGCGATCCTGTCAGGGCGGCTGCTGGAGCTGCGGGCGAACGCCGGGATGCTGGCGCCGGACGGACGATGCAAGACGTTCGACGCCGCAGCGAACGGGTACGTGCGGGGCGAGGGCTGCGGCCTCCTCGTGCTAAAGCGGTTGAGCGAGGCGGAGGCGGACGGCGACCGGATATGGGGCGTGATACGCGGCTCGGCGCTGAACCAGGACGGGGCGAGCCAGGGGCTGACGGTGCCGAGCGAGAGCGCTCAGGAGCAGGTAATCGAGGCGGCGTTGCTCCGGGCAGGGCTCGAACCGTGGGAAGTGGACTACGTGGAGGCGCACGGAACGGGGACGCCAGTGGGCGACCCGATCGAGATGCAAGCCACGGGAACGGTGTACAGCAGGGGGCGCGAGGCAGACCACCCGCTGCTCGTCGGGTCGGTGAAGACGAACATCGGTCACCTGGAGTCCGCGGCGGGCGCCGCCAGCCTGATCAAGGTGATGCTGGCGATGAAGCACCGGGTGATTCCGAAGCACCTGAACTTCCGCAACCCGAACCCGGAGATCGACTGGGAGCGGATGACGGTGCGGGTGGCGTCGGAGACGATGGAGTGGCCGGTCGTTCCCGACCGTCCGCCACGGGCGGGCATCAGCGGGTTCGGGTGGTCCGGGACGAACGCGCACGTCATCGTCGAGGGGTACGGGGAGCCCATAGCGGCTGACGCAGGGAACGGTCTGCCGGCGGGGCCTTCGGTGGCTATCGCGGTTGCGCTGCCGGAGTCTGGACACCCTCATCCTAACCTTCCCCCATCAAGGGGGAAGGGACCGGAAGTCTCGACAGCGGAGGAGCGGGAGTTGGCGGCGCGGGGGACGCGACTGCTGCCGCTGTCGGGGAAGTCGAGGCAGGCGCTCCGGGAGCAGGCGGAACGGTATGTCGCGTGGCTCAACGAGCATCCCGAGCGATTCCCACCCGACAGCACCGCCAGCGGCGAAGCGCTGTCAGACATGGCGTGGACGGCGAGCGTCGGGCGGAGTCACTTCCCGCACCGCTCGGGCGTTGTCTTTCGCGATGCGGCGTCGCTGCGCGAGCGGCTGCGGGAGGTCGCGGAGGACGACGAGGCGCCCGACGGGCCGGAGCCACGAGCCGCGTCGAAGGTGGCGTTCGTCTACACCGGTCAGGGCAGCCAGTGGGTTGGGATGGGAGAGGCGCTGTATGAGAGCGAGACGGTGTTCCGGGCAGTGCTGGACCGGTGCGAGCGTTGGGTGCAGGAGCATCGCGGAGCGTCGCTGGTGGACGTGATGTTCGGGCGACCCGGTGCTGCGGGCGACCTGAACGACCCCGCATGGACGCAGCCTGCGACCTACGCGCTCCAGTGCGGACTGACGGCGCTGTGGTCGAGCCTGGGTGTGCGCCCGGACGTGGTGATGGGCCACAGCCTCGGCGAGATCGCGGCGTCGCAGACGGCGGGCGTGTTCAGCCTCGAGGACGGGCTGCGCTTCGCCGCAGCACGCGGCGAACTGATGGCGTCGCTGCCGGTGGCGGGCGCGATGGCGGCGGTGTTCGCGTCTGCGTCCCACGTGACGGAGGCACTCGAGGAGTGGAACGCTGCGACAGAAGGGATGGGGCTGAGCATCGCCGCGGACAACGGAGCGCACCAAGTTGTGAGTGGCGAGGCGAGGGAGGTCGAGCAGATCGTGCAGCGGTTCGAGGCAGAGGGGCTTCGCGTGAACCGGCTGCGGAGCAGCCCCGGCTACCACAGCGTGCTGGTGGAACCGGCGCTGGACGATCTGGCGGCGGTGATCGACGGCATAGCAGTTGCGGCTCCATCCATCCCGCTGGTGAGCAACGTGACTGGCCGGTTAATCGAGCAAGGCGGCGTGCAGGACCCGGCGTACTGGCGGCGGCACGCTCGGCAGCCGGTGGCGTTCCGGGGGTGCGTCGAGACGCTCGCTGAGATGGGCGTCGACGCCGTAGTGGAACTGGGGCCGCACGCAGTGCTGGGGCCGATGGCGAGCCTCGCGTGGCCGGAGACGAGCGCCGCCCCGGCGGTGCTGTCGAGTCTCCACCGGCCGCCGCGGGACCCGGCAGAGCCCGTCCAAGACTCGACCGGCGGGTTCATCGAAGGCGTCGCAGCGGCGTACGAGGCGGGCATCCCGTTCTCGTTCGCGGGGCTGTTCGCAGGAGAGTCGCGGCGGCGGGTCGCGCTGCCGGGGTATCCATTCCAACGGCAGTCGTACTGGGTCGATGAAGTGCGACGGCGGCGCGTGGCCGCGAGGCACCCGCTGCTGGGGACCCGGCACGAGTCACCTCGCGGCGAGACATCGTTCGAGTCGGAGCTATTCCCGGCCGACCCTGCGTGGCTGAACGACCACCGGGTGTTCGGGCGGGTGATCGCACCGGGCGCGCTGTACGGGGCGATGGCGGCGTCGGCACTGGCGAGCGCACAAGGGTCGGTGGCAGTGGAGGAGATGCAGCTGGTCACCCCGCTGGTCCTGCCCGAACAGGACGGAGAGCAGGGGTCCGGGCAGGAGGGGCGGAGCGTCCAGATGGTGCTGGACGCCCCGGACGGGACGTCGCCCCGCGGTTTCGAGATATTCAGCCGCGGGGAAGGAGAGGAAGGGTGGACGCTGCACGCCCAGGGGCGAGTAGCGTCCGGTGCGGAACGGCAGGGACGCGAGCGGGTCGAGGTCGACCAACTCAAGGCCGGTCTGTCGGCGGAGGACCTGCCGGCGTTCTACCGGGCGCGCGCCGAGACCAACATCAATCTCGGGCCGTCGTTCCGAACGCTCCTGGGGCTCTGGCGCGGAGAGGGCGAGGCGGTCGGCGAGATAGTCCTGCCCGAAGCGGTGGACGGTGCAGGGCTGCCCGTGCACCCGGTGCTGCTGGACGGCTGCTTCCAGGTGATGGCGGCGGCGCGCAACCGGGAGGGGCTCGAAGACGGGGCGACCTACCTGCCCTTCGGATGGGAGCGGCTCTGGCTGGCGGAACGATTGCCGGAACGGGTGATCTGCCACGCCCGCATGCGGGAGAGCATCCGGGATGCTGAACAGGAGAGCGCAGCCGCCGAGCCGAGGGAGGTGTTCGCAGGGGACCTGCGGTTCTACAGCCCGGACGGGGTAGAGCTCGGTGGGTTGAGCGGGTACACGGTGAAGCGGGCGACGCGAGCGGCCGTGCTGTCGGGGACCGAGGGAGTGAACGACCTTCTCTACGAGGTCATCTGGCGGGACAAGCCGCTTCCGCAAGGGATGCCATCCGCAGACTTCCTTCCGAGTCCGTCAGCCATCGCGGCGCGCTCCGGGCCGTTCTCAGAGTATCTGGTCGCGGAGGGTGTCGGAGCCGAGGAGAGGACAGCGCTGCTGACGGACCTCGAACGGCTGTCGTGGCGGTACGCGCTCGCGGCGCTTGAGCAGTTGGGGTGGGAGCGGAAAGTGGGAGAAGCGGTCGATCCGGAACCCCTGCGGGAGCGGTTCGGGGTTTCGGCAGAACACACGCGCCTGTTCCGTCGGCTATTCGAACTGCAGGCGAGGGCTGGCATCGTGAAGGCGGAAGGCGACGGCTTCGTCGTGGTGGTCGGAAGCGACGATTCACTGCCGGAAGCGGTGCCGAGCGATCCTGAAGCGTTCGCGGACGGAATGGCATCGCACTACGCGCACGGCGCGGTCGAAGTCGGACTGTTCCGGCGGTCTGCCGCTGCACTGGCAGACGTGCTCGTTGGAAAAGCAGACCCGCTGACCTTGCTGTTCAGCAGCGGAGAGCCGACGGCCGCCGACCTCTACATGCGCGCGCCGGTGGCGCGCGCGGCGAACCGGATGCTGGGCGACGCCGTCGCGGCGCTGCTGGAAGCGTTCCCGGACGGACGACGGCTGCGCGTGCTGGAGATCGGGGCAGGCACGGGGTCGGCGACGGAATTGGTGTTGCCGGAGCTTCCAGCGGGCCGGTTCGACTACGTCTACACAGACATATCGGCGGGCTTCTTCGCGGAAGCTGAAGGGCGCTTCGGCGGGAGTGAAGCGTCGATAGAGTACCGGGTGCTGGACGTCGAGAAAGACCCGGTGGCGCAGGGGTTCGACGCGCACGGCTACGACCTCGTCATCGCGTCGAATGTGCTGCACGCGACGCGCTACCTGGAGGAGACGCTTGCGCACTGCCGCGACCTCCTCGCACCATCGGGGCAGTTGCTGGCGCTCGAGAACCTTCGCGGCCAGGGCTGGCTCGACCTGACATTCGGGCAGTTGGACGGCTGGTGGCGGTTCGCCGACTCCTACCGTCCGCACCATGCGCTGGCCAGCCCCGCCGTGTGGCGGCAGGCGCTCGGCGACGCGGGCTTCGTGGAGGCGGAGGTGCTGGGGGTGGAGGCGTCAGCGTCAGCGGAGCCTGACAGAGGCGTCATCATGGCGCAGGGTCCGTCGGAGGTCATGGAACCGGCAGGCGTCTGGGTGCTCGCGGGCGACGGGAGCGGGGTGGCAGAGCAACTCGCAGCGGAACTGTCGGCGCGCAACCAGGCCGTGGTTCTGGCGGGGACGCAGGTGGAAGCGGAGGACCGCGAATCGTGGCGGGCGCTGCTGGAAAGGTTGCCTGCGGACGTGCCGCTCAACGGCGTCGTCCATCTCATGGCGTTGGACGGGCACGGTCCGGATGCCACCGCTGATGAGTTCGCACAGGACGTAAGACACGGGGCGGCGAGCGCGCTTGCGCTGGTGCAGGGCATAGCCGATGCCGACGTGACTCCGGCGAAGGGGTTGTGGCTGCTCACGCGCGGCGGGCAGGTGTTGGAGAAGGAGCACGGCGGAGAGATCGCGGGCGCAGCGCTGTGGGGTTTAGGGAAGGTCGTGGCGCGTGAGGCGCCGCACCTGCAGCCGCGGATGCTCGACCTCGACCCCGGAGCGCCGCCTTCGCTGTCGGACCTCGTCAACGAGCTGCTGTACCCGGACCCGGAGACGCATATCGCCTATCGCAGAGGGTACCGCCAAACAGCTCGGCTCGTCCGGGCCGGTAGCGCGACCGAGCGGCTGACGTTGTCGGAAGACTCAGCCTGGCTGCTGGAGCCGGATGCGGGCGGTGCGCTCGAAGGGCTGGAGATAGGCCCATTCCCTGCCCGTCCCCTAGAGCCACGGGACGTCCGAATAGCAGTGGAGGCTGCGGGGCTCAACTTCTGGGACCTGTTCCGCGCACTCGGCCTCATCGACGAGGGGTTGCTGGGCGGCGAGTTCTGCGGGCGGGTGCTGGAGGTCGGTAGCGACGTGACAAGCGTCTCGGTGGGAGAGCGAGTTGTGGGGTTGGCATTCGGGACGTTCGGGTCCGAGGCCGTCACGCGAGAAGAGATGGTTGCGTCCGCGCCGCAGGGGTTCTCCGCAACGGAGCTTGCCACGATCCCGACGGCGTTCGTGTCGGCGGCGTTGTCGTTCGACCTGTCCGGGCTGCATCCCGGTGATCGGGTGCTCATCCACTCGGGCGCAGGAGGCGTAGGGCTGGCCGCCATACAACTGGCGCAGGCGGTGGGGGCCGAGGTGTTCGCGACCGCGAGCGCGCCGAAGCAGGCGTACCTGCGCTCGCTGGGTGTTCAGCACGTGTTCGACAGCCGCTCGACGAAGTTCGGGCAGGAGATCCTCGACGCCACGGGCGGCGAAGGCGTTCACGTCGTGGTGAACAGCCTCACGGGAGAGGGTTTCATCGACGCGAGCCTGTCGTGCCTCGCACAGGACGGGCGGTTCGTCGAACTGGCCCGGTTGGACATCCTGTCCGAGGAGGAGATGGCGGCGGTGCGGCCTGACGTCTCCTACGCCATCCTGATGCTGGACGTTCTGAAGGAGCATGACCCCGCGACACCCGGGAATGCCCTGCGACGCGTCATGCAGCAGCTGGCGGCGGGAGAGGTGACGCCGCTCGTCCATACCCGGTGGTCGATGACCGAAACCGGGCCTGCGATGAAGTTCATGCGGGCGGCACGGCACATCGGGAAGATCGTGCTGGCCAACTCTCCCGTCGAGAGCGGACGGCTTCGCGAGGACAGGACGTACCTCGTGACCGGCGGACTCGGCGGCATCGGATGCGCGCTGGCGGAGTGGCTCGCGGAGCGGGGCGCAGGCGCTATCGTGCTGAACGGACGCCGTCCTCCGGACCCGGAGGTTGCCGATGCCATCGACGCGTTACGGGGACGCGGCGGAACCGTCCAGGTGGAGATCGCGGACGTCACGGACGCGGAGGCGGTCGACCGGATGCTGGAGCGCATCGATGCGACGCTGCCGCCGCTGGCGGGCGTCATCCACAGCGTGGGCGTGCTGTCCGACGCGGCGCTGACGAACCAGAATTGGGAGCGGTTCGAGGATGTGCTTTGGCCGAAGGTGCTGGGAGCCTGGCACCTGCACCGAGCGACCGCCGGGCGCGACCTCGACATGTTCGTCCTGTTCTCGAGCGTTGCGGGCGTACTGGGCAATCCGGGGCAGGCGAACCACGCCTCGGCCAACGCCTTCCTCGACCAACTCGCCGGTCACCGGCGCGCGCTGGGGCTCCCCGGCCAGACCATCGCGTGGGGCGCGTGGTCAGGACTGGGCGAGGCGGAGGAGCAACGGGAGCGCATCGCCCGGCAGTTGGAGGCGGCCGGGACTGGCTGGATCACCCCGGAGCAGGGGCTCAAGGCGTTCGACGAGGTGCTCAGGCAGGACATGACCACCGGGATGGCGGCGTCAGTGGACTGGCAGGTCTTTTCGGAGGGGCACGAGCAACGTCCGCCATTGTTGGAGGAGCTGCTGGCCACCTCCGAGGACAGCGCCGCCGAGGCGACTACCTCGCGGGGCGACGTGCTGACCGGCCTCTGGGATGCGTCGATAGCGGAGCGTGAGCAGATGCTGGCGTCGTTCCTGCAGCGGGAACTGCAGGCGGTGATGCGCCTGCCGACGCCACCGGCGGCATCGGTGGAGTTCTCCGAGTTGGGGATGGACTCGCTGATGGCGGTGGAGTTGCGCAACCGTGTGAACCGCGCATTCGCCGGAGAGTACGTGGCGCCGAACACCGTGGTGTTCGATTACCCGAGCGTCACGGCGCTCGCGCGCCACCTGGCCGGAGAACTCGGAGAGCCTGCCGAGGCGGCGCTCCCGGAACGGCGCGCGCCGGAAGTGCTGGTGCGGTCCGACGTGAGGGACGGCATCGCTATCGTTGGGATGGCGTGCCGGTTCCCCGGCGCGGAGGACCTCTCGGCCTTCTGGCGTCAGTTGGAGGCGGGCGAGAGCGCGATCACAAACGGACGAGAGGGTTCCGGCAACTGGTATGGCGCCGTAGGAGACCCTGCCGCGAAAGACACAACCTACCTGCGCGGAGCGTTCGTTAAGGACATCGATCTGTTCGACTCTCGGTTCTTCCGCATCGCGCCGATCGAAGCCCGGATGATGGACCCGCAACAGCGGATGATGCTGGAGACAAGCTGGCAGGCGCTCGAGGACGCGGGCATCGACCCCGACCGGCTGCGGGGCAGCCGAACAGGTGTGTACGCGGGGGTCGGCGGCAGCGAGTACCGGGACCTCATCCAGACCAGCGGCAGGTTCAACAGCTACCTCGGCACCACCGGCAGCGTGACCGTTGGCCGGGTTGCGTTCGCGCTCGGCCTCGAGGGGCCCGCAATGCCGATGGACATGGCGTGCGCCTCGTCGCTCGCCGCAGTGCACCAGGCGGTCGCCGGCCTGCAGCGCGGCGAGGTGGACCTCGCTCTGGCGGGCGGGGTCAACGCGGTGCTGTCCACCTCGGTCACGAGGTTCATGGCGGACCTCGGCATGTTGTCGGCGGACGGCGAATGCAGGACGTTCGATGCAGCCGCGGACGGCTACGTGCGAGGCGAGGGCTGCGGCATCGTGGTGCTGAAGCGGTTGAGCGACGCCGAGGCCGACGGCGACCGGATATGGGGCGTCATCCGCGGATCGGCGGTAAACCAGAACGGCGCGAGCATGGGCCTGACGGTCCCCAAGGGTCCGGCACAGGAGCGCGTTATCGAGGAAGCACTCGCACGGGCGGGCGTCGAACCCTCGGAAGTGGACTACCTTGAAGCGCACGGGGTCGGGTCGAACCTGGGCGACCCCATAGAGGTGCGGGCCGCGGCAGCGGTGTACGGGAGGGGGCGCGAAGCAGACCGCCCGCTCCTCGTGGGATCGGTGAAGACGAACATCGGCCACCTGGAGTCCGCAGCGGGGATCGCCGCCCTCATCAAGGCCGTGCTTGCGATGGAGCACGGCGTTATCCCGAAGCACCTGCACCTCGACAACCCGAACCCCAACCTGGACTGGGAGCAACTCCCCGTACAGGTGACCACGGCGACGACCGACTGGCCGCCCGTCTCGGGCCGTCCGCCACGGGCGGGTGTGAGCGCGTTCGGGCTGTCGGGTACGAACTCGCACGTCGTCGTGGAGGGCTACGGCGAACCCGGGAGCGCCAAGGGAGAGAACGGCTGGCCTGCGGGGCCTTCGGTACCAGTTGCCGTTCCTGTGCCGGAGCCTGCCCCCGATGGAGCGATCGCCGGTCGGGGGGCACGGCTGCTGCCCCTGTCAGGAAAGACAGACCGCGCCCTCCGAGAGTTAGCGGCGCGCTATCTCTCGTGGCTCGACGAGCACCCCGAACAGTTCCCGCCCGATAGCGCCGCCAGCGATGAAGCGCTGTCCGACGCGGCCTGGACGGCGAGCGTAGGCCGCAGCCACTTCCCGTACCGAGCGGGCGTGGTCTTCCGTGATGTTGCATCGTTACGCGAGGGGCTGCGGGCGGTTGCGGAACGCGGGGAGGCACCCGATGAGCAGGAGCCGCAGGCCGCATCAAGGGTCGCGTTCGTCTACACCGGCGAGGGCAGCCGGCGGGTGGGAATGGGCAAGGCGCTGTACGAGAGCGAGCCGGTCTTCCGCGCAGTTCTGGACCGATGCGACGCAGCGCTGCGGGAGGTCCGCGGCGCGTCGCTGCTGGACGTGATGTTCGGCCGGCCCGGAGCGGCGGGTGACATCGACGATCCTGCGTGGTCGCAGCCGGTGATCTATGGACTGGAGTGCGCGCTGACGTCGCTCTGGTTGAGCGTGGGCGTGCGTCCGGACGTGGTGGCATGGAACGGTAATGGCGAGATTTCAGCGTCGCAGGCCGCAGGCGTGTTCAGCCTCGAGGACGGCCTGCACTTCGCGGCAAGACACGGCGAGCTGGCGGCATCAGGCACGCAGAAGAGTCCCGAGGCGGCCTTCGACGGCATCACGCTTGTTTCGCCTTCCGTACCCTTGGTGAGCAGCCTTACGGAAGAGCCGGGGGCCAGTCTCGTTGTCGAGGTCGGCCCGCAAGCAGGCGGCGGGTTCGTGGAGACGGTTGCCAGAGCGTATGAGGCCGGGCTCTCGCTTTCGTTCCCGGGGTTGTTCGCGGGAGAGTCCCGACGGCGGGTCGCTCTGCCCGGCTACCCGTTCCAGCGCCGCCGTCACTGGATAGAGCCGCTGGAGCGGCTGATACCGGGCGCAGGTGGCCCTCAGCGTCTCTGATTGACACAGGTATACCCCATTGCTAGGGTGTTTGAATACTGGGGCACATGCCCATGCACACAGGAGAGGAATTGCCCATGGCCACGACCGAAGAACGTATCAGGAAGCTGGTCGACGAGAACCTTGAGATCGAAGGGCGGCCGCTGGGCCGTGGCCTCGACCTGAACGCCAGCCTGCGGGACGCCGGCGTCCCTTCGGCAGACTTCCTCGCCTTCACCAAGGTGGTGGCGGAAGAGTTCAACCTCACCTTCAGCCCTGAAGACTGCTCCCGGTTCGAAAACCTGGGGGACCTCGTAACGTTTCTGGACTCCCGGGGCTAGTCCCTCGCGATTCAACGGCAGGCAGAGGCTCTCAGAAGAGATGCGGGCATGGTGATGATTGCCCAGAACTCTTCTGAGAGCCTTTCGTTTGTTCCGGGCCCCTGGTGGAGTCCGTTCGCCACAACAGCCGGCGTTCAGATTGTGCACGTCGCCCTGAGTCCCGATCCGGCCTGCGAGAGCGAGGCATACGGATGGCTGGACAAAGCGGAGCGGGGCGCGTGGGGGAAGTACCTGCCACGGCCACGCCGTCAGTTCACCCTCTGCCGCGCCGCACTGCGCGCCATCCTCTGCGAACGGTTCGACTGCCGGAACGACCAGCTTTCGTTCGGCGCAGGCCGTCACGGGAAGCCGTTCGCCATAGCCGGAGGAGCGCGTATCCCGTTCAATTTCAACGTCAGTCACAGCGGTGGCCACGGCCTGATCGCCCTGTCGGCGGCGGGACGGTTGGGGGTAGACATCGAAGAACGCATCCCGAGACGCTACCTGAACGAACTGATAGAGGCAGTCATGGCGCCCGAAGAGCAGACGGAACTTGCCGCTCTTCCGGAGTCCGCTAAACTGCACCTGTTCTACCGCCTCTGGACGCTCAAGGAGGCGCTGATCAAGGCGCTGGGCACGGGGTTCTCCACCGATCCTTCCGGGTTCCAGGCGCCTCCCGCGATGCGCAGGGACGGCAGGTCCAGCGTATTCAGCTTTCCGAACCTGCCGTCTGTCGCCTGGATGCTGGAGGACATCGGGGACGAACGGTTCGCCGCCGCCCTCGCCTATGAGTTGGAGAGCCCCAAGATTGGCCGATAATCCGCAACATCCCTGGAAGATCCCTGAGCCTGTCTCAGTCCATGAGATAGCGATGGCCGATCAGACGCGCGTCGTCCTCCGGCGGCACGGCAACCCCGACGGACCCCGGCTGGTGCTGAGCCACGGCAACGGCCTCGCCATAGATCTGTACTACCCCTTCTGGTCGCTGCTGACCGGCGACTTCGACGTCGTGGTCTACGACTTGAGGAACCATGGCTGGAACGCCATAACCGACCTGAAGGAGCACACCATCCCAACGCTGATCGACGACCATGACCTCGTCATCGATGCGATCGACCGCCACCTGGGAGAGAAGCCGAAGATAGGGGTGTTTCACTCGCTCTCGTCCCTGGCTCCCCTGTTGTCGCCCACGGAAGGCAGCAGTTTCGAGGCGCTGATCCTGTTCGACCCTCCCCTGTGCAAGCCGGGCAAGAGCTACGAGGAGTTCGACTCTGCCGCCATCAAGACGGCGGCGGCGGCACGGCGGCGCTCGTACCGGTTCCGCAGCCGGGGAGACTTCGTCGAACTCTTGCAGATTTCGCCGAACTTCAGGCTCACTGTCCCGGGGACACGCTATCTGATGGCCGAGACAACGCTGCGCGAGGAAACGGATGGCGAGGGATACGAACTGCGGTGCCCTCCCGAGTACGAGGCGCAGATCATCGACTACGCCAGGGTCTTCGCGGTTTCCGTGGATCTCACAGCGCTGCAGTGTCCGACGAAGGTCATAGGAGCAGACCCGACCCTTCCCTACTCCTACCTGCCGACGATGGACCTGAGCGATATGCTGAGCGTGGACTACGACTTCCTGCCCGACGCAACGCATCTCCTCCAACTGGAGCAGCCGGAGGAATGTGTGGCGAAGATGCGCCAGTTCATCGAATCCGTCTCGGGGTGAGGCAACGGCGCGCGCGCCGTGCAAGGTGTGACATCTGCCCCTTTCGCAGTTGAAGGCGCAGTTCCTAACCTCTTTTGACCCGCCCGTGGCAAGCCATGCGGGCAGCAGAAGAGGTGAAAGGAATGCTGACCAAAGTGAACACATGCGCGCTGACCGGGCTCGACGGACAGATCATCGAGGTGGAGGTGGACGTCGCTCCCGGCCTGCCGCACTTCGTTGTGGTGGGGCTGCCCGACGCGGCGGTGCAGGAATCGCGCGAGCGCGTTCGTTCGGCCATCCGCAATTCAGGCTTCGAGTTCCCCATGCGCCGCATCACCGTGAGCCTCGCTCCCGCCGACATCCGCAAGGAAGGACCCTCCTACGACCTTCCCATAGCGGTGGGCATCCTCGCCAGCAGCGGCCAGATCGACATCATGCTCGGCGAGACGGTGCTCATCGGTGAACTGTCACTCGAGGGCAACCTGCGCCACACCGACGGCATCCTCCCGATGGTGGGGGTCGCACGGGACCGCGGGATGCGGACAGCGGTTGTGCCCCAGACGAACGCGGACGAGGCCGCGCTCGTGGAGAGCGTAGACGTGCTGGGCGCGCGCACGCTCCGCGAACTCGTGGAGCACATCAGGGGCGATGCGCCCATCCTCACGCACACACCAATCGTAGAACTGTCCCGCATCGCACCCGAGGACTACGCCATAGACATGGCCGACATCCGCGGGCAGGACCAGGCGAAGCGTGCGATCGAGATCGCGGCAGCGGGCGGGCACAACCTCCTGATGACCGGACCGCCCGGCAGCGGCAAGACGCTCCTTGCTCGCGCGATGGCTTCCATCCTGCCGCCCCTCACCCCTACCGAAGCCCTGGAAACGACCAAGGTCTACAGCATCGCCGGGATGCTGCGCGACGACACCCCGCTGGTCTCGACGCGTCCCTTCCGTTCGCCGCACCACACCATCTCACATGCAGGGCTCGTAGGCGGCGGAAGGATCCCCAAGCCGGGGGAGGTGTCGCTCAGCCACCGGGGCGTGCTGTTCCTCGACGAACTACCCGAGTTCGGGCACAGCGTCCTGGAGGTGCTGCGGCAGCCGATAGAGGACAAGGTCGTCACCATCAGCCGGGCGAACGGCTCTGTGACGTATCCAGCGAGTTTCATGCTGGTCGGCGCCATGAACCCGTGCTTCTGCGGCAACTACGGCGACCCGAGGAAGGCCTGTACCTGCTCGTCGCAACTCCTCAGCCGCTACCAGAAGCGGATCTCCGGCCCGCTGTTGGACAGGATGGATATCTTCATCGACGTTCCACGGGTGGAGTACGAGAAGCTGACGGGCGACGTGACAGGCGAGCCCTCAGCACGCATCCGGGAATGCGTCTGCCACGCGCGGCAGGTGCAACAGGCGCGGTTCCGCGAGTCGTGCGTCCAGTGCAACGCGGACATGGGACCGTCCGACGTGTGGAATTTCTGCCGTATGGACGATGAAGCCGAAGGGCTCGCGCGCGCTGTGATGGAGCGCATGCACTTCTCCGCACGGGCGTTCCACCGCACGCTCAAACTCGCGCGCACCATCGCGGACCTCAGCGGCGGGGACATCATCGGCATGCCGCACCTCGCGGAGGCGGTGCAGTACCGCCAGCGCGGGGCCGAATAGGAAGCGTACGTCAGACGTGGCGCAACGCTAAACTGTGCGGCAGTCCGCCATGGCGCCGGCAGGAGGAAGTGTGAGGATAGCCGTCTGCGTAAAGTGGGTGCCCGCGATATCCCGAATACGCCTCGACCCGGAGACGAAACGCCTCGTCCGGGAAGGCGTACCGAGCGAACTGAACGCCTACGACGTACTTGCGGTCAACCGCGCGGTCGAACTGAAGCAGGCGCTGGGCGGCAGCGTCGCGGTCTACACGATGGGGCCACCCGATGCGCGGCGCGGTCTCGTGCGTTGCCTGGCGATGGGGGCTGACGACGCGTTCCACCTGAACGACTTCGCGTTCGCGGGCGCGGACACACTGGGGACGTCCCGCGCGCTGGCACTCGCACTCTCCCGCGAGGAGTACGACCTCGTCCTGTTCGGCAACAACAGCGTCGACGCGGAGACCGGACAGGTCGGGCCGGAAGTCGCGGAGATGCTGGGCATCCCCCAGATCACAGCCGTCAGCAAGCTGGAGGTCACGAAGGACGGTGCCGTGCGTACGGAGCGGGCACTGGAGAACGGCACCGAGGTCGTGGAAGGCGCGCTACCGCTGCTCGTGTCGGTCACCGAGGGGGTCGCACATGATGCGCAAGCCCCACGCGATGCGGTGCGCGCCGCCGAGGAACGCGAGATTGCCGAACTGACTGCCACGATGCTCGCCGACGACGTTTCGCAGTTCGGGGCGGCGGGCTCGCCGACCTGGGTCGCGGAGGTTCGGCAGATCGAACCGTCGCGCGAGGGCAGGCTCATCAACGAAGGCAGCGCGGCGGCGATGGCGCGAGAGGCTGTCGCGGCACTCGTTGACCGAGGTGCACTCGATACTGATGCCGATACAGCAGACACTTCGGACACGGCAGCCGACGCTCCCCGCCCCGCTGGCGGACCGGAACTGTGGGTGATCACTGAGGCGGACGAGAGCGGACTGCGGCCCGTCACGCTCGAGATGCTGGCTGCGGCGCAGCCTGTTGCGGACGTGCTGCGCGGCAGGGTCGCAGCGTTCGTCATCGGGGGAGGGGATGCGGCAGACTACGCGAGCGCGCTGGGGGAGGCAGGGGCGGATGTGGTCATGGTCGCTTCCGATAGCGGGCTATCGGCTTACTCCACGGCTGCATACACAGCGGTGCTGGCGGAGGCCATCGCTGAGCGGCAGCCGTTCGCGGTGCTGCTGCCTTCGACTCCGAACGGTCGCGACTTAGCGGCACGCGTATCGGCACGGCTGAACCTCGGCCTGACCGGTGACTGCATCGGGCTGGATGTAGACGATTCCGGGCTGGCGCAACTCAAGCCCGCATTCGGTGGCAACATCGTTGCCCCCATCTACTCGCGCACGCTCCCGAACATGGCGACAGTGCGGCCCGGCGTGTTCAGCGCACTGCAGCCAGATCCAGCCAGGAGCATCACGGTAGAGACCATCAGGGCAGCGGCTATACCGAGTGACGGCCTGACACGAGTGGAGTTCCGCGCCGCGCCGGACGACGACGCGGCCGCTCTGGACAAGGCGCGGGCGGTCGTGTGCGTCGGGATGGGCGTCGGCGGGCCGGAGCACATCTCTGAGTTGGAGGAACTGCGGGCGCTGCTGGGCGCAGACCTCATCTGCACGCGAGACGTGGTGGAGGCCGGGTGGATGCCGCGGCAGCGTCAGGTGGGACTGACGGGGCGCTCCATCGCTCCACGCCTGTACGTGGGCGTCGGTGTGCGCGGCGATTTCAACCACGCCGTGGGGATACAGCGCGCGGGCACAGTGCTTGCGGTCAACAACGACCGCCGCGCCGCGTTCTTCCGGGGCCAGTCAGACATAGGCGTGATGGCCGACTGGCGGGAGTTCGTGCCCGCGCTCGTTGAGGAGTTGCGACGCCATCGCAACGGCGGGTGATGAAGAGCCGCCTGCTGGCATCCGCACTCCTTGCCGCAGTGGTGCTGGGTCTCATCGCAGCGCTGGATGCGGCGCTGGACGAACCGCAGGTGGAGCGACTCCCCATCGTGCCGCCCGAGGAGTCGCCGCTCGCTTCTGCCGAACTGCTGCGCGAGTTTGCCGGGTTCGCATACGCAGACCTCTCGGAGGAGGACTGGGAAGGACTCGCGCTCTCCCTACTTCCCGGTAGCCAGGCAACATGCACCGTTGAGTCGCTCGCCGTTTACGCTGGAGCGACGCAGCGCGACGCAGCGGAGGCAATAGAAGCTTCCATCGATCGTGAGGACGCAGGGCGCGTTCAGTTCGTCCGTCTGCCCGCCGTCGAGTGGCGCATCGCCGGCATGACCGTGGAGGGTGAACAGGCCACGGTAGAACGGCGCGCGCAGGCCCTGGGACGAGACGCCGTACCTCCGCTGGCGCGCAAGGACAAGTGGGTAGTAGCGGACGGCGTATGGTGGCTGGAACCGGAGAGCGTCGCGCCCGGATGCAGCGAGAAAGTTCGAGAGGAGGAGGATGTCCTCCCCGGGTACGCTGCCGAAGAAGGAGGTTCCTTCGAACGTCCACTCGCGATGGGAACACCAGTGAGTGCAGTCTCGCCAGAAGGACGCGCAGTCAACGTGACGCTCACGAAAGCGGAGCGCGGTGTGAGCCCCGCGCCCCCACAGGACGGCTTCGAGCACGCCTACGTAGAGATGCGCGTGGAATCAGCGGAGGATGAGCAACTCGGCCTGCCGCCCGGGTTCCACTCCGCATCGTTCGACGGTTGGTTCCTGCATGAGTCCGGCCCGGTGAGCACTGACATCTGCACCGGCACGGAACACACCGGCGTGACGTGCCAGCTGATCGCTGGCCGCTTCCTCATTGCAGCGGACGACCCTTCGCCACGGCTCGCGTGGACGGTTACCCAACCCGGTGAGCGCATCGAGGCTCTGGCATGGTGGCGGCTACCCACAACAGAGCGTGGCGGCGAACCACTGGTACACGACCTCACTCCCGAGGAGACGGCGCGCATCACGACTGAGGCATCCATCTCACCGGACGAATGGCGCACCGACTTCGCTCGAGTAACTGCGGACCTGAGCGATGCGGTCGTTGTAAGCGGCGGGCGTGGGCCTATCCCCGTCATCACCCAAGCACGCTACGAGACGATCGAACAGGCCGACGGGTGGATCAGGGATAGGGAGCCGGTGCTGGCGGCATTCGCCGGAGACGAGGCGCGGGCGTATCCGCTGCGTCTGCTCCTCGCGCACGAGGCGGTGAACGACTGGCTGGGAGGCTCGCCGCTGCTGGTCACGTACTGCCCACGCTGCAACAGTGCGGCGGTGTTCGAGCGCAACGCCGGAACACTTACACTGGAATTCGACGCAGCCAGCGCGCTGCGCTCCGAGAACCGGGTACTCTTCGACGAGGCCACGGAGTCGTGGTGGCAGCAGGCGACCGGCGAGGCCGTCGCAGGTGAGTTCGCAGGGCTCCGGTTGCGGCCAGCCGAAAGCGCCCTCATCTCCTGGAAGGACTTCAAGCGTGCCTACCCGGACGGAACCGTCCTTTCTCAATCATCGGGCTTCGATCTCGATTACGAGTTCAACCCGTACTTCAACGTTGATTTCACCCAGCCACCTGAATCCTCCGGCGAGACCGACCCGCGCTTGCCGCCCCGTGCACGAGTGCTGGGACTCTTGAGCGACGGCGAAGCACTCGCGGTGCCGTTCTCGGAGCTCTTCTTCTCCGGGGTCGTCAACGTAACGGTCGACGGCGCGCCCGTGGCCGCGTTCTGGCAGCGGGGAACGTCGTCTCCGCTCAGCAGCGCGAACGTTGCAGAGGGACGGGAAGTGGGGGCGGCGGTCGCATTCGATGCCCGGCTCGGGAACCGGACGCTCACGTTCCAAGCAGAGCGCGGCGCCTTCATCGACGAACAGACCGGTTCGACGTGGAGCATCACGGGGCAGGCACAGAGCGGGCCACTCGCAGGCAGCCGTCTGAACGTCTTCCAGCACGCCAATAGCTTCTGGTCGTGCTGGTCGGCGTTCCGACCGACGACAGGGTTATACGCCGCTAGCTGACGCTCCAGCCCGCGTCCACCAGCAGGTGATGGCCGTTGACCGCGCCCGCTTCCCTGCTCGCGAGGAAGACCACTGCACCCGCAATCTCCTCCGGCTGGAGCCGTCTGCCGATGGGAGAGTGGCGCAGAAAGTCGGTGTCGCTGCGGGCGGAGTCGGGGTTCCGCGTCATGGGGGTATCGGTTGGGCCGGGCCCGACAGCATTGACGGTAATGCCCTGCATGGCCCATTCCGTGGCCAGCGACTTGGTAAGCGCGACGACGCCTCCCTTTGCCGAGACATACACGGCGCGGTTCGGTCCGGAGGTGACGACCAGTTGCGAGGCGACGTTGACGATCCGCCCATAGCCCGCGTTCAGCATGTGGCGCGCCGCGGCCTGCGCCGCGAAGAACACACCCTTCAGGTTCACGCCGTGCACCGCGTCCCAATGCTCCTCCGACACGTCCAGGGCACTCAGGCGGGAGCTGACGCCAGAGTTGTTCACGAGGATGTGCAACCCCCCGAGATCGGCGGCGATGGAGTCGAAGACCGGGGCGATGTCGGCGGTGGCAGTAACGTCCAAGTCGTAACCACGCGCCTTACCGCCTGCAGCCTCTATCTCACGCACGAATGCGTCCACATCAGAACGCTTGGAAGGAAGGTTGGTTACTGCAACGGTAGCGCCCGCCTGCGCGAGCGCAGTGCTGACGGCTCCGCCGATCCCCTGGCTGCCGCCGGTCACGACGGCGACCATGCCGTCCAGTCTGAAAGGCCCCTGTGTCATGCGAGGATTATAGGCGCTGGGACAGGCCCAGTCCTACAGGTAGGTGAACCCGGCCGGGAGCGAGGCGTGGCCACCGCCGTAGTCACTCTCCTTGGGGACCGGGTTTCGGAGTTCGTCACGGGTCAGGTAGTTGTAGGAGATAACGCCGATGGTGGTTGCTGCCACGATAGCGGCCAGCAGTCCGAGGATTATGAGCGAGAGATAGACGAGGCGAGCGTTGCGAGGCGCGGCGCTTGCTACGGACATGGGTGATTGGGCCTCCGGCGGAGCATCGGTATCGTATCGAACCGTCCTCGTAACGCTACTATAGGCGACGGCGCGCCGCAAGGCGTTGAGGGCCATGTACGAGCCGCAGGTTCCGTAGAAGGGCGCACCGTTACCATCTGCACGCGGCGCAGTCAGGAAGTTATTGTTTACAGGAGCAGACTCCCATCCGAGTGAGACGTGCCTCTCGATCCGCTGACAACTGACCTGCACCTGCAACGACTGATCGCCGGCGGCGTGTTCATCGCCACTGTGGTCATCGCGTTTGTCTTTTTCGGCATCACGCGCTTCGTCACCCGCAAATACCTCACCGGAGTGAGCGGGCGTACTTACCGCCTGGCGCATTCCATCATGCGCGCCACCTCGAGGCCAGGAGCCCTCTTCCTGCTGATCCTCGGAGCAACAGTCTCCACGCTCATCTGGCCAGACGCGCAAGCCTGGGGCGACGAGGTTACGACCATCGGCGGAGCCGCGCTCGTGCTCGTTGGCGCCTTTGCCTTGTCCAATGTCTTCATTGCCGTTGCGAACTGGTACAGCCTTACCATCGCGATCTCCACCAAGACCGACCTGGACGACCGGATACTTCCGGTAGCGAAGCGCGTGATCCCCCTGTCCGTCTACGCCGTCGGCGGGCTCATCGTCCTGGACATGCTGGGAGTCAGCATCAGCCCTCTGCTGGGTGGTCTCGGCATCACCGGGCTGGCCGTCGCGTTGGGATTGCAGCCGACGCTCAGCAACTTCTTTGCGGGAACGAACATCCTCTCTGAGGGCGTGTTCTCGAACGGAGACTACATCGAGATACAAGGCGGCCCCGCGGGTTACGTGGAGGCGGTCGGGATGCGGAGCACGAAGATACGCACATGGCTGAACAACTTCGTCGTGATTCCGAACTCCGTCCTGGCCAGTTCGATCATGACAAACTACAGCCGACCCGACCCACGGATGAACGTCCTCGTCACCTGCGGCGTGAGTTACGACAGCGACCTGAGCCGTGTGAACGATGTTGCGCTGGAGGTCGCCCGGGAGACTATCGCGGCGAACCCTGAGGCGGAAGATGAAGTGCCGTGGTTCGGGTTCGAGCGGTTCGGCGATTCCAACATAGACTTCTGGGTCTTCCTACAGGCGACGGACAGGGTCGGTTCGTTCATCGTGACGAACGATCTGATCAAGCGGCTGCACGCGCGCTTCCAGCAGGAAGGCATAGAGATCAACTACCCGGTGCGCAAGGTAGTGTTCGACTCCCCTGTCCCACCTGACGCGCCTCCGGCGTGGGCGGGTTCGTGAGCGGACTGCCGGACCTGTTGGCGCACCGCAATGAGGCGCTCGCGCTACTGGGGCGCCGCCCCACCTGCGTCTTTACCGACATAGACGGAACGCTCTCCCCCATCGTTGCCGACCCCGCTGCCGCCACCGTGCCCGATGCGACGCGCTCGGCCCTGGCAGCGCTTGTGGAGCGCATACCAGTGGTTGCGCTTACCGGGCGGAGCGTTGACGACGCAAGGCGGGTGCTGGCGCTCGATGCGCTGGTCTACTCCGGCAACCACGGGGCCGAGTGGTGGGAGGACGGGTTGTTGAGCGTCGAGCCCACGGCCGAGCCATACCTCGAACGGGTCCGGGAGATCGCGAAGGCAGTGGAACGCGGCATCACCACCCCAGGCACCCTCCTTGAGGACAAAGGTGTGAGCCTCTCCGTGCACTACCGGAACGCGGCTCAGCCCGATACCGCCCGGTCAGGCATCCTCGACTTCCTCGATGCACACGCCCAGGGGATGAGCATCCGTGAAGGGAAGATGGTGGTGGAGGTGCGCCCACCGGTCGAGCTTTCCAAGGGCGAAGCGGTACGCTCATTCACACGACGCAAGGGGCTGGCGTCGGCGCTCGTGCTCGGGGACGACCGTACTGACGCGGAGGCGTTCGCGGTCATCCGAGAGATGCGCGACGCCGGGGCGATCCGCGGGCTGTGCGCTGCAGTAGCAACAGCAGACGCTCCTGCGGAACTGTTGGCGTCGGCGGACTATACGCTGGCAGACACAGCAGCAGTAGGGCGGTTCCTTACCTGGCTCGCCACGGAGTTGTAGCGAATGCCAAAGTGAGACAGATAAGATGGCAATCGGATGCTTATGAGATACCTCCCATTGCTGCTCATGCTCGTGACTCTGGCCGCGTGCTCGCAGGGCAACGAGCCCGATGCCGACGCAACGGCAAGCGCAGCCATCGCCGCATCTCAAGCAACCGCTGAAGCAGCGCAGCAACGCGAAGATATCGTGGCCACCATAACCGCGGCTGCTCCGACCCCGCGTCCCTCACCCACTCCCACCGGGACGCCCACTCCGAAGCCTCCCCCCACGGCAACGGCGACCGCCACAGCAATCCCGACGCCGACCCCAACAGCGACGCCGACTCCGCGCCCCTTGCGGGTGGGCCCCTTCCCAACCCCCACGCCCGCTCCACCGCCGCTTGTCCTCGCCGACCCATCGAGGCCACACACGATAAAGCTGGCGGAACTCCTCAACGAGAGGAACCGGCTGCTGTACGAGATGCCAGACTTCGCGGGCCAGCCGTCGTCCGAAGAAGTGAACGTCTGGAGCAGGGCCCTCCGCGACTGGCTGGAGGCGCAGGAAGGCTACTGCGGAATCGTGGACTACTTTGAGCTCGAGCGAGCGAACTGCAATCGGATGGCAGAAGACGCGTTGATGATGCAACGCACACTGCAGGGTTGGCAACGCCGCTAGCAGGAATGCACAACCGAGGGCCGCGCAGGCTCGCTAGAGGCTGAGCACGCTCGGTGCGAAGAGGTCCTCGACCTCCGGCTTCTCCGCGATGAGGTGCTGCTCGTGGAGGAAGTCGCTCACGGTTTCAATCATGGGGCGGTTCGCCTCCACCCCGTACACGAACGGATCGCCGTCGAGCAGCTTGCGGGTCTGCGCCATGTACTCCCTGCCGAACACCATGAAGGAAGGGATGCGCTCATTGAGCGTGGCCTCGGCGTGCCGCTTAGCCTGTACGAACGCGTCGTACAGATTGAACGCAGCCCACGGGTACTTGTCGTAGGTTGACTTCCTGATGGTGTACATCTGTGTGGCCGGGATGAAGCCGTACTTTGCGTAGAAGCGCGAGCCTTCCTCGATGAGGCTGGGAAAGAGAGGTCTGACCTTGCTCCAGTCGCCGCTTCCGCGTATCCGGGAGGAGCGGTCTATGACGTTGCCCGCAGCGCCCGCTCCTGCTCCCAGGCCGGAGACAGCGTCGATCTGATTGCTGAGGATCATCGAAGCGAGGCTCTCCGTCTCCGGGATGCGGGCAAACGAGATGCCCTCCGGCGGCTCGAAGCCGGTCACGCCGCCGTGGCTGAACTCCTCGCTCCGCTCCATGAACCAGTGGATGTCGTACTGCGAGACGCCGAAGTCGTGTTCGAGCACGCCGCGCAGCCAGATAGATGCAGTCATCTGGTACTCGGGGACTCCCACGCGCTTGCCCTTCAGGTCGGCAGGGACACTTATGCCGGAGTCCGCGTGGTGGCGAAGCTCGGCGTGCATGAAACGGCGCGACGCGAACACCGGCAGCGCCACGGCGTCATACCCCTTGCTCCGGGCGATGATGTACGACGCTACGGAGAGGGAGGAGACGTCAAACTCGTTGAAGGTGAACTGACGCCAGTAGCCGGTTGAACCGTCGGCGCGTGTAGCTGTGAGCTCTATCCCCTCCGGCTTGACCTTCCCTTCGAAAAGCGGGTTGACGATGTCGGCGGGGCTCCCGATCAGGCTCATCTGGACGTCCGGCATAGAAGCACCTCCCGTATGCGTTAGTGAGCGAGACCCGGCGGCACCGGCACCTGGTGCTCGAGCATTACCTCCCGTCGTTCGCGGGCCGACTGCATCAGGCCCAACTGGACCTCCAACGTCGCCATCCCCCACCGTCCGTCGTGGAATATGGGATTGCCGCGCACGATGCCGCTGTAGGCCTCCTCGATGGTCGGGTCGCCGCCGCCCTCCTTTACCTCGATGGGCTCCTCCCGAAGGCCATCGTCGTTGTAGACGTAGATGCCATTCGGCGACTGGCGCAGCAGGCCGCGCTCGCAGGTGACGAGGAGTAGGCCGAGGTCGCTCTGGAAACGCTGCCGTGGAGGACCGGAGGGGGCTCCCCCACCCTCCAAAGCGTTACGTTGCCCCTGCATGCTGGCAATACGCATCGCATCCTTGGCCTGAGCCTGGTCCCACGTGCCGGTGTTGATACCGTTCCTGACGCGAGCCCTATCCTCTGCCTGCGCGCCCGCCTCCATTTCCCACGGCAGCAGTTCAGACGCCATGAAGTAGCCGTAGGCGTTGTAGACGATGGTAGCCGGCGTGCCGTCCTCGAACTCCAGATAGGCCGAGTAGTACCCCGGGGCTCCAGAGCGCCCTTCCATCCATATCCCGGTCGTACCGCGAACACTGCGGATGAGTCCTCCGCCGAGGAACCGGAGCGAGTCGATCTGGTGCGGCGCCTGGCGGAACGCGACGCCTCCGCCACGCTCGACGTCGACCTCCTCCGGCATGCGGGGGCGGAGCATCCAGTCCGTGAACGACATGACGTTCATCGCCCTGATCGCGCCGACCTCGCCGGAGCGGACGATGCGCCACATCGTCTGAACGGGCGGGTCGAACGCGCGGGTATGGCCGGAGAGCAGTTTGACGCCATGCTTCTCAGCCGTCTCAACCATGAGAGAGGCCTCATCCAGCGACAGGGCCATCGGCTTTTCGAGGACGATGTGCTTCCCGTGCTCGACAGCCATCACCGTGTGGGGGCAGTGGAAGTGGTTCGGAGTCGCGATCCAGACCACGTCGACGTCAGGGTCCTGGCATATCCCCTCGACGGAGTCGTACGTCTTCCCTCCGAAGTCGCGCTGGAAGGCTTCGAGGGCCTGCGGGCGCAGGTCTGCTGCAGCCACGACCTCGACGTTGGGCTCGTCACGCATCATGTTGAGCACGCCGCCACCCGCGTTGCCGACCCCGATGATGCCGAACCGCAGGACAGGGTTCCCGTTCGAGGAAGAGCTGGATGTGGTCACGATGGCGCCTCCGTTCGTGGGTTTCACCGCGTCGCAGCGGATACCCGTGGTCAGACAGGGCACAGGTTAGGCCGCTGTTCGCTCGCTCACAAGCCTACTTCTGCCGAACCGGCGCGGGAGTTCAGTTGTCGAGGGCGTCGAGGTCGATGAGCTGGCGGCGAAGCCAGTCGGTGATGTCCTCGCGCTCGATGCAGTCCCGCATCAGGTCAGCCCTGCGCTTGCGCTCCTCCGGCGGCATCGAGAGTGCCTCGTCGAGCGCCCGAGCCGCACCTTCGATGTCGGCAGGAGCAACGGGGAGCGCGCCGACGCGAAGTTGTTCGTAGGCTCCGGCGGACTCCGAGAGGATAAGCACGCCGTCCCTGCGGTTGACGATGGGGCCTTCCTTGGCGACGAGGTTCATGCCGTCGATGACGGCGTTGACGAGCAGCACGTCGTAGAGACGCATGCCGGCCATGGCCTGGGTGTAGTTGTTCTCGTAGAAGACCTCGATGGGGGTCCAGTCGTCCGTGCCGAACCGTTCGTTGATGCGCCTGATGGCGATGTCTACTTCCTCCACGTAGCGCTGGTACTGACGGATGTGCGTGCGCGACGGGACGAGGAACGCGAGGAAGCGCACGTTGCCGCGCAGGTCGGGTCGCCTGTCCAACAACGTCTCGTAGGCCGCGAACCCTCGAACGATGTTCTTGCTGGGCTCTGCGCGGTCGACGCGGACGATGGTCTGCTTGCCGAGGTGGGGCGTGAGCCGTTGCTCGTACTCGTCGGCACGCGGGGAATTGGCGATATCGCGCACCTCGTCCACATCGATAGAGATGGGGTAGCAGCGTACGAGGGTGGTGCGTCCCTTGTAGTGGACGCACGATCCGGTACGGTCGACGACAGCTCCTTCCAGGAAGGCGTCGCAACTGCCGAGGAAGGAGCGGACGTCGCGCGGCGCTTGGAAGCCGACGATGTCGGCCTGGCAGAGGCTGTCGCAGATGGCGGTGCGGATCATGGCCGGGAGGAGTTCCCAGTAACTCGCGGTGGGCCACGGGATGTGGACGAACTCGTGGATGCGGGCGTGGGGCAGCTGCTCCCGCACCATGCCGGGGACGAGGTAGAGCTGGTAGTCGTGCACCATCACCAGCGGACGGGCGTCGGTCTGAGCCGCCTCGTCCACGACCGCATCTGCGAACTCACGGTTGACGTGGACGTAGCCGTTCTCCCAGGCGTCGTAGACGGCGGCATCCACGCGGGGGGTGTACGGAGAGCTCCACATGTAGTGCTGGATGAACCAGAGGAGGGGGTTGCAGATAATGTTGTAGTGCTTGTGATAGGCGCGGCGGGGGGTGTTGATGAACCTGACGGAGACGCGCTGGCCGGGGAGCGGAGACGGGACCGCCCTGCTCTCGTTCGCCCGCGCGGCCCGGCGGTCGCCCTCGCTCATGGCCGAAGCGATCCAGGTGAAATCGACGTGGTTGGTGAGCCCGCTGAGCGCGGTCACGACACCGCCGCTGCCGCGGCGCGCCTGCAACTCGCCGCCGGATGCGACGTGGTACTCCATGGGGCCACGATTGGAGACGAGGATGAGGCGCTGGTCGCGGAGCAGGTCGTCTGCAAGGGCCTTCAGGGAGTCGTGGGCGTTCGTGGGGGTCTGCATCGGTGGCCTCTCCTCCGCGCTCCACACGCGCCCCGAAATCACCGCCCGTTACGCCGCTCTTGCCGGAGGAAGGGTCGTGGAAAACGCCTTGCAAGCCGGATGGTCGCTCCCCCAGAGCAGCGACCATCCGGACGCGGGCACGCTACCATACGGCTGGGGGAGGGTCAAACGAACGGAGGGCACATCGGTGTCTCAGTTTGCCTCTCATCGGTGTCTCAATCTGGCCCTGTACAACACGCCTGTTCCGGCTGCGAGGTCCTGCCTTCGGCGCGCTAAAGCGCGGGAACGACGCGGGCAGGAGTGACGCTTGACTCGCCTGCGCAGGTGTACGATAATCTGCGATTGGACGGGCCTGCGGGCCGTCTTTTTTGGTTGAGGCGGATGCCGTCCCGGCCCGAGTGGCGCAACGGCAGCGCAGCCGATTTGTAATCGGCAGGTTGTGGGTTCGACTCCCTCCTCGGGCTCCAGGTCTCACCGGGGAGAGGGCCTCTCCTGCGGAGAGGGAGCCCCTCCGTTGGAGGGGGAGTGTTAGGATACGTTCATCGGATCGGCGCACAGCCTCCGTGGAGGGATGGGAGAGCGGCTAAATCCATCAGACTGTAAATCTGACGCCCTCAGGGCTACGCAGGTTCGAATCCTGCTCCCTCCACCACGCCGCGCCGCAGAACAACAGTACGACACGCCCACATAGCTCAGGCGGTAGAGCACGTTCTTGGTAAGAACGAGGTCATCGGTTCAAGTCCGATTGTGGGCTCCAGGCGACTGCAAGGGGCCGGGAGCGTTCCGAAGGGCTCCGGGCCGATGACAGCGAGAAACGAAAAGGAAGCATCAGAGAGAACAGCAGGAGGCAGAGGGTTAGATGGCAAAGCAGAAGTTCGAGCGCACCAAGCCCCACGTTAACGTCGGCACGATCGGGCACGTTGACCACGGCAAGACCACGCTGACAGCGGCGATCACCAAGGTGCTCGCGCTGGGCGGCGGCAGCCAGTTCCGCGCTTTCGATTCGATCGACAGCGCACCGGAAGAGAAGGCCCGTGGCGTGACGATCAACATCGCCCACGTCGAGTACGAGTCGCCGAACCGGCACTACGCGCACGTCGACTGCCCCGGCCACGCCGACTACATCAAGAACATGATCACCGGCGCGGCGCAGATGGACGGCGCGGTGCTCGTGGTCTCGGCGCCGGACGGCCCGATGCCCCAGACGCGGGAGCACATCCTGCTCGCGCGCCAGGTGGAAGTCCCACGCATCGTCGTAGCCCTCAACAAGGTCGACATGATGGACGACGAGGAGTTGCTGGAGCTGGTGGAACTGGAAGTCCGCGAGCTGCTGAGCAAGTACAACTTCCCCGGCGACGACACGCCCATCGTGCGGCTGAGCGCCCTGCAGGCGCTCGAGTCCAGCAGCGCCGACCCGGACGCTCCTGAGTACGCAGGGGTCCAGGAACTCGTGAAGCAGCTGGACGAGTACATCCCCGTCCCCGACCGCCCGCGCGACGGCACCTTCCTGATGCCTGTGGAGGACGTTTTCTCCATCAAGGGCCGCGGCACCGTGGTCACAGGCCGTGTCGAACGTGGCGTCGTCCACCCGGGCGACGAGGTGGAGATCGTCGGCATCAAGGAGACGCACAAGACCACGGTCACGGGCGTGGAGATGTTCCACAAGCTGCTGGACGAGGCAGAGCCCGGCGATGCGGTCGGCACACTGCTGCGCGGTGTGGAGCGCGACGAGATCGAGCGCGGCCAGGTGCTCGCCAAGCCCGGCTCCATCAAGCCGGTCAAGGAGGCGGAGGCCGAGGTGTACGTGCTGGCGAAGGACGAGGGCGGCAGGCACACGCCGTTCTTCAGCGGTTACAAGCCGCAGTTCTACATCCGCACGAGCGACGTCACCGGTGAGATCGGTCTGCCCGAGGGGGTGGAGATGGTCATGCCGGGAGACAACACCCAGATGCACATCAAGCTCATCAACCCGATGGCGATGGAGCCGGGGCTGCGGTTCGCCATCCGCGAGGGCGGCAGGACCGTCGGCGCAGGCGTCATCACGAGCGTGACCTAAGGAGCGATCGTGGCCAAGAAGCGAGGAGACGTCCGCCAGTTGATCAACTTGGCATGCACCGAGTGTCGCGAGCGGACGTACCACAGCCAGAAGAACCGGCGGAACGATCCGAACCGGATGGAGTTGAACAAGTTCTGCCCACGCTGCAGGACGCATCGCCTCCACCGTGAGGTGCGGTAGCGTGGCACAATCTCGAGGCCGGAACCCGCTCCGCTCGATGATGGACGAGGGCCAGGTCCGCCGCCGAGGCAGATTGGCCTTCGTAGGCGAGGTGTGGAGCGAACTGACGAAGGTAACGTGGCCTTCACGCGAGGACGCCGCACGTCTGACAGTGCTGGTGCTGGGCGTGTCGGCTGTCGTGGGAGTGTTCCTGGCCCTGTGGGACCTCGGCTTCAGCACGTTGGTGGAGCGGGTGTTCCTGTAGGCAGGGCGCACTGCGGCACCTTTCATCTGATCAAGAAAGACAGAGGCTCATGACGCAACAATCCGTCATACCGGAGATCGAGTCTCACTGGTATATCGTGCACACGTACTCCGGCCAGGAGGACCGTGTGAAGCGGAACCTGGAACTGCGGATCGAGTCCATGGACGTGAAGGACAAGATCTTCAGGGTCGTGGTGCCGACCGAAGAAGAGATCGAGATGAAGGAGGGGAAGCGCAAGTCCGTCCAGCGCAAGATATTCCCCGGCTACATCCTGATCCTGATGCGGATGGACGACGAGAGCTGGTACGTGGTGCGGAACACGCCGGGCGTAACCGGCTTCGTCTCTTCCGAGGACGAGCGCGAACGCCGTCCGAAGCCGGTCCCGCTGGAGGATCGGGAGGTGGCGACCATCCTGAACCGGATGGAAGAGCCCACCCCGCGCATCAAGGTGGGGCTCGCCCCCGGCCAGATGGTGCGGATCACCGGCGGGCCGTTCGCCGAGTTCATGGGCTCCGTGGACACGGTGGACGAAGACAAGGGCAAGGTACGCGTACTCGTGTCGTTCTTCGGACGCGAGACGCCGGTTGAATTGGACTTCCTGCAGGTAGAGAGGGCGTAAGTGGCGAAGCGAGTTCGGGCGGTTCTAAAGCTACAACTTCCGGCCGGGAGCGCGACACCCGCGCCTCCGGTGGGGCCGGCGCTGGGTCAGCACGGCATCAACATCATGGGTTTCGTGAAGGAGTACAACGCTCGCACCGCGAACCAGGCGGGGACCATCATCCCTGCCGAGATCACGGTGTTCGAGGACGCCTCGTTCACGTTCGTGACGAAGACGCCTCCGGCGTCTGAACTCATCCGCAAGTCCATGGGTGTGGACAAGGGCTCCAGCAGCCCGCGTCACGAGCGCGCAGGTTCGCTCTCCCGCTCCGCCATCCGCGAGATAGCAGAGACGAAGCAGAAGGACCTGAACGCGGCCGACCTGGACGCCGCCATGAAGATCATCGAAGGCACGGCTCGCAGCATGGGCGTTGCGGTAGAGGGAGAGTAGGCATGGTGAAGCACGGCAAGCGCTACCGCTCCGCAGCAGAGACGGTGGACCGGCAGCAGCGGTACGAACCCGAAGCAGCGATCGGACTGCTGCGACAGACCGCAACGAGCAAGTTCGACGAGACAGTGGAACTGCACCTGCGAACGAGCGCAGACCCGCGTCACGCCGACCAACAGCTTCGAGGCGTTGCCTCGCTCCCACACGGGCTGGGGAAGCCTGTCCGCGTAGCGGTGTTCGTCGCCGGTGAGCGGGCACTGGCCGCCCAGGAGGCCGGGGCGGAGGTCGTCGGTGCCGATGACCTGGTCGAGCGCATCGAGGGAGGGTTCCTAGACTTCGACGTGGCCATCGCGACGCCGGACATGATGGGCAAGATCGGACGGCTAGGCCGGGTGCTGGGCCGCAGAGGCCTGATGCCGAACCCGCGCACGAACACCGTCGTGCAGCCGCAGGACATCCCGGACGCCGTACGGGAGGCGAAGAAGGGACGGGTTGAGTTGCGGATGGACCGCACCGCCATCATCCATTCGCCGCTGGGGAAGACGAGTTTCCCCGACGAGCAATTGCTCGAGAACATGGCCTCTGTGATGGACACGGTGAACCGGCTCCGCCCGGCAGCCGTGAAGGGCCCGTTCATCAAGACAGCACACCTCACGACAACGATGGGCCCGAGCGTGCCACTGGACGTGGGCTCGACGATGGCGATGAAGGTCGAGTAGACTGATTACAACAAGCGAATAGCCAACGCCGAAGACCGTGGGTCCCCCATCGCGGGGTTAAGCCGGAAGGGCCCACCGAGGCGCGCCTGATCAGCCTCATATCCCTATGAGCAACGCAGGGCCCGCGTCTTCGGAAGCGGGTCTTTTCTTATGGAGAGGTGAACAGTGCCGACAGAAGCGAAACGGGAAGCAGTGGCAGAACTGGCGGAGCGCCTGAGCAAGGCCGCCATCGTCATCGCCACGGACTTCTCCGGCCTCAAGGTCAACCAGATGACCGAACTGCGGCATCGCCTGCGCGAGCAGGGCGTCGAGTACCGGGTGGTCAAGAACCGCATCGCGTCCATCGCGGCCGGCGAATCAGGGGTCGAGGCCTTCCGGGACATCCTGGAGGGCGCGACCGGCGTGGTGCTCGGTTACGAGGATCCGGTAGCAGCGGCGAAGGCCGTGAACGACTTCGTGCGGCAGACTCGTGCGGAGTTGAAGGTGCGCAAGGGTGTGATGGACGGCGCGCTCATCAGCGAGGCTCAGGTCGTCGCTCTGGCCGCGCTGCCGAGCAAGGACGAACTCGTCGCCAAGCTGCTGGGGCAGATGAATGCGCCCATCAGCGGCCTGGTGAACGTCCTCAGCGGCCCGACACGAGCTCTTGCCATCGTTCTGCAGCGCCGTGCGGAGCAGCTGGGCACTGCCTGATAGCAACAACGAAACGCAACAGGGAAACAGGAGGACCAAGTGGCAACCAAGGAAGAACTCATTGAGTCGATAAAGTCCCTCTCCGTGCTGGAGCTTTCGGAGCTCGTGAAGGCGCTGGAAGAAGAGTTCGGCGTGAGCGCAGCTGCACCGGTGGCAGTCGCTGCCGCCCCTGCCGCAGGCGGGGATGCAGCCGAGGCCGCGGAGGAACAGTTCGAGTTCACCGTGACCCTGACGGACATCGGCGCGAACAAGATCAACGTCATCAAGACGGTGCGCGAGCTGACGAACCTCGGCCTGCGCGAGGCGAAGGAGATGGTGGAGAGCGCCCCCGTCGCCGTGCGGGAGAGCATCAGCAAGGAAGAGGCCGAGGACACGAAGAAGAAGCTGGAGGAGACCGGCGCAACGGTTACCGTCGCGTAGGTCCCGGCAACGCACAGTGGAAACAAGGGGCGGTCTTGCAGAAGGCCGCCCTTTCCGCATCCGAGCGAGGGAGGGCGCCATGTCGTCGTTGGGACAGGTGATCAAGGACGCGCTGAACAGGAACGAGGAGTACATGCTGGCCGCGGTGGAGGGACTGTCCGCTGAAGAGCTGCATCAGCGTCCGGCGCCGGAGTCCAACCCCATCGGCTGGCTCATGTGGCATCTGTCGCGGGTGCAGGACTTCGCTGTGTCCAGCATGGGGGGACAGGAAACGGTCTGGGTGCGCGACGGCTGGTACGAGCGCTTCGGTATGGCGCCTGACCCGTCCTACCGCGGCAACGGCGACACCAACGAGCAGGTGGACGCGTTCGCTTCGCCTCCGGCAGGGACGCTGCTGGACTACTACAGGGCCGTGCGCGCCAACACGGACGCCTTCCTCGACTCGCTGACCGAGGCCGACCTCGAGCGCATGGTGCCGCCGGTGCGCGGCACGGAACTCGTTCCGCTTCGGGAGCGCCTGCCGGGCATCATCGTGGAGTCGATCCATCACGGCGGCCAGGTCTGCTATGCGCGTGGCGCACTGCAGGGCCGGGGCTGGCTGAACAGGTAACGCGCTCCAAGAACCTCACACCCCCGCTCCGCCGATCCACCCCCATCCTGACCTTCCCCCATCGAGGGGGAAGGGATAAAGGGTCCTACCCGCCCCACGATTCGTAGTACGTGACCTCGGAGGCGGGCCTGCGCCCTGCGCCGCCGAACCGTTCGCCCTCGGCGGGGTAGCCCATCGCGATCATGCAGGCGGTGACGTAGTCGTCGGGTATGCCCAGCAGTTCCTTCACCTCCCCTTCGCGTCTCATGTGGAACGTCGTGATGACTGTCCCGATGCCGAGGGCAGTGGCGGCGAGCATCAGGTTCTGCGCTGCGGGGTAGATGGACGAGCCGGTCTGGAAGGAAGGCCTGCGTCCGCCTCCCGCAGCGATACAGGGGAAGATGAGCACCGGCGTCTCGGCCATGTGCTCGGCGAGGTACTCGGCTGAGCGATAGACCGCATTGCGCGGACGGTTGGGGTCGGAGGCGTACATCCCCACCCATCCCTCGTGGTACCACTCCGCGATGCGCTCTTTCTTCGCCGGGTCAGTCACGACGACGAACGCCCAGGGCTGACGATTGCCGCCGGACGGCGCGTGCGTTGCGGCCTCGATGATGCGCTCGAGGATCTCCTTCGGCACGGGGTCCGGTTTGAACCGGCGGATGGCCCGCTGGGCGTAGAGGGTCTCGAACAGTTCCGGTTCCGGCATCCTATCCTCCTTGCCGCGATGGAGAATCGAGTCTACTACGAGCCGTGCCTTCGGCTGGCTCACCAGCGCTCGGTGCCAGGCTTGCCCTTGAACGGCCCCACGACGTTGGAGGTTATCCAGCCGCCGTAGTAGCCACCCGGTTGCGGAGTAGCACGCTCGCCGCCGACGTAGCAGGCGTCCGCACGCCCCGCGTGGAAGGCGAACCATCCGGCGATGGCCTCGAAGCCCTGGAACGGCGATGGATAGCACCACGCCACGGCCTGGGCTTCGCGTCCGCGCACGCTGAGCGTCCAATAGGACGCCTCCCCCTTCCATTCGCAGAGCGTCGTGTGGCTCATAGGGCGGAGGAACGCGCGCTTCACGTCTTCCGGCGGGAAGTAGTAGACGGGCGCGCCGGCCGTCTCGCAGACGCGCATCCCGCGCGCGGTTTCGGCAACGGTCACGCCCGCGAACTCGACACGCAGACGCGAGCTGACAGGGTCCAGACGGGGCGGGCGCGGGTAGTCCCACACCGATTCCTGGCCGGGGCCGGGCGTCTCGACCTTCGCCGGGCGCTCCCGCGGGAATGCGCGCCAGTACGTTATCTGTTCTTCCGTCGTTCGGTCCGCCATCGTGTGACACCAGCCTGTAGCGCGTTCGCGGTTCTCTTTCGGATGATATCTGCGATGAGCTACACACACGCAACGACGACCGCCGAACGGATACTGCACGAGCCGCGATACCGCCCGGTGCTGATACGGGACATGCCAGGCGACCAGCGTCCACGGGAGCGCCTGCGGGACGCTGGGCCCGACGCGTTGAGCGACGCGGAACTGCTCGCGATACTGCTGCGCACGGGCACGAAAGCGGAGAGCGCTGTCACGCTTGCCAACCGGCTGCTGTCGGAGGCGGGCGGCCTCGAGCGCCTCGCTCGGGTGTCGCACGGCGAGCTGTGCGCGTTCCACGGCTTCGGAGAAGCGAAGGCTGCGCACCTGCTGGCCGCTCTGGAGCTGGGGAGACGCATCGCCACACTGAAGGATGAAGAAGGTCCGCCCGTGCTCCAGACATCGGTGGACGTGGCTCGGATGATGAAGCCGCTCATGGAATTCATGCCGCAGGAGCAACTGCGCGTACTGTCGCTCAACTCGCGGAACCAACTACTGGCCACGTCCACGGTGTTCATGGGGACGGTGAACAGCGTGAGCGTGCGTCCGGTAGAGGTGTTCCGGCAAGCAGTGCAGGTGAACGCTCCCAGCGTGGTGATGGTGCACAACCATCCATCCGGAGACCCGGACCCGAGCGCGGCAGACGTAGCGCTGACGAAGGAGATAGCCGCCGTCGGCAAGACGCTGGACATCAAGCTGGCAGACCACGTCGTCGTGGCGCGGGGCGGCTACGTGAGCATGCGGGACAGGGAGATCATCAAGTAGCGCGATGCACGAACGCGCCATCTTCACGCGAGGAGCCCGGCAGCGTTTGGCGTATCCTTTGAGCACAAATGGCGCAGCCGGTGCCGGCGCGTCGAAAGGAGTGACAGGATGGCTGAAGTTTCCCAACATGAGCCCGGCATGTTCAACTGGGTGGACCTGATGACCACCGACGTGGAGAGCGCGAAGGAGTTCTACTCCCAGCTGCTCGGATGCGAGACCGTCGACAACCCGGTGAGCGACGACTTCGTCTACACCCTCTTCAGCCGGAACGGAAAGAACATAGCGGGGCTGTCGCCGATGATGCCGGATATGCTGGAGCAGGGTGTGCCCCCTCACTGGAACTCCTACGTTGCGGTTGTGAACGTGGAGGAAGCGGCAGCGAAGGCGGCCAGACTGGGCGGGACAATGATCATGCCGCCGATGGACGTGATGGAGTTCGGGCGGATGACCAGCATCATCGACCCGACCGGCGCCGTCCTGAACCTGTGGGAGGCGAAGGCGCACATCGGCGCGGACCTCATAGGCGAGGCAGGCGCGTTCTGCTGGGCCGAGCTGTACACCCACGACACAGAGGCGGCGAGCAAGTTCTACGCGGGCCTATTCGGGTGGGCAGTTGAGCAGGTGCCAGGCGCGGGTGGCATGCCGTACAACCTGTTCACGAGCGGCGGAGCGCCCGCGGCTGGCATGCTCGCCATCCAGCCGATATGGGGCGAGGTGCCCCCGAACTGGACGGTCTACTTCGCGGTGGAGAACCTGGACGCGGCGCTGGAGAAGGTGCAAGCGATGGGCGGTAGCATGCAGATACAGCCTATGTCCATCCCCGGGATAGGGCGAATCAGCCTCATTACCGACCCCCAGCACGTCTACGTGATGCTCATCGAGTTGGACCAAGCAGCCTGATCCGAATCCAGGGCCGGGGCAGGTGGGCGCTGTTGCCTTCCTGCTCCGGAGGTGAGGTAGACGTAGCGCGATGGAACTGGGAACCGAACTGTTCGACGACATCGTCGTCATCCTCGTAGCGGCGGGGGTTGGCGGGCTCGGCGCACGCCTCCTGCGCCTCCCCCCCATCATCGGCTACCTCGTGGCAGGCGCAATAGTAGGGCCGCACGCGCTGGGCATAGTGACGCAGTTGGAGGACGTGCACACGCTGGCCGAGTTCGGCGTCATCCTCCTGCTCTTCGCGGTAGGCGTGGAGATATCGCTGTCGGACCTGCGGCGCCTCGGCTGGCGGGTGCTGGTCGCGAGTGTGGGCCAGATCACGCTGACGATAGCCGTGGGCTACGGCATCGGCACGGCGCTCGGCTGGGATGCGCGCGCGTCGCTCACCGCGGGTCTGGCGCTCTCGCTCAGCAGCACGATGGTCGCGCTCAAGACGCTGAACGACCGTGGCGAGCTGGGCACGCTTCACGGACGCCTGGCTGCAGGGATGCTGCTGGTGCAGGACCTCGCGTTCGTGCCGATGATGGCCGTCATCGCGGCGCTGGGAGGAGAGGGCGAATCGCTCGCCACGGAGTTGGCTATCAGCGCAGCGAAGGCCGCGGCCATCCTTGCGGGAGTGTGGTTCGTCGGTTCGCTCGGCCTCCCCTGGCTGCTCAAGCGCGTGGCGCTGGTGGGAGCGCGTGAGTCATTCGTCGTCACGGTGATGGGTGCGGCGCTCGGCGCAGCAGCGCTCACGTCCTGGGGCGGGCTATCCGCACCGCTGGGGGCATTCGTTGCCGGGCTGGTGCTGAGCGAATCGGACTGGGCAGGACGCCGCGCTCTCTCGGAGGTGATACCCGTCCGCGACGTGTTCGCTGCGCTGTTCTTCGTGTCTCTGGGCATGCTGACCGATCTCGGTTTCCTCGCTTCGCACCTCGGCGAGGTGGCGCTCTTCATCGCGGCGTCGATCGTGGTCAAGCTCTTCCTCATCTACACGCTTACTCGGGCGTTGGGCTACCTGCCGGACACGGCAGCCCGCACCGGGTTCCAGATGATCCAGATAGGCGAGTTCAGCTTCATCGTCGCAGGCACTGCGGTTGCACTGGGGGTTGCGGGAGAAGAGCTGTTGCCGCTCATCATCACGGCGGCAGTGGTCACGATGGGGATCACTCCGGGCTTCGTGGCTACAACATCGAAGGCGCTGACGTCCCTGCGGACGCGTTCCACCTTCTTCGAGCGGCACCTCGCGGGCGCAACAGGGGCGGAGTCGGCGCTGGAGCGCGGACCCACACTTCAGGGGCATGTCGTCATCGCAGGCTACGGGCGGGTTGGGGCGCTCATCGTGCAGGAGGTCGGCCGCCTCGGGCTGCCCTGCGTCGCGATTGAGTCCGACCCGGCAATCATCTCGCGCGAGATTGCGGACAACGACTCCTCGCTCATCTACGGCGACGCCACGAACGACGCCGTGCTCACGGCGGCGGGCGTGCAGCACGCGCGGCTGTTCGTCGCGGCGCTCCCGGAGCACGTGTCAGCGCTGGTTGCAGTGCAACACGTGCGGCGGCTCAACCCGGAGATACGCATCGTGAGCCGCGCCGGACGGCAGGAGGAGGTGCGTGCGCTGGAAGACATCGGCGCCGACGCAGTCGTCTGGCCGGAACTGGAAGCAGCGCTGGAGATGATGCGCGTCTCCCTGTTGGACGTGGGCGTGGCGAAGCCGGTGGTGGAAGAACTCGTCGAAGAAGCCCGCGCCGAGCTGGGCGAATGGGCTGGCGAGGAATCCTCCCCCGACGAGTCCTAAGGCTCGTCCGTGTAGCCCTCCATCTGGGAGGTTGCACCGCGCTTCGCCAGCTCTTCCTCGAAGTGCGACCGTATGGCCGGGTCCTCTTCCTTGAACTGTATCTGCGGCCCGCCAGTGTTCTTGTAGCGCGCGCCGACGTACCCCGCGTACCGGGGGTTGCCGTAGCGCAGGACGAGGTAGCGGATGGGCTCCGCGCTGCAGTTGAAGTGCTGGTGGTAACCGGTGCCGGGTGACATGAGCGTGCCAGCCCTGTAGTCCAGCTGCTCCCACTCCGTGCCGGGCGAGGGGTAGACGCCCTCCGGCCACTGCAGGTCATAGCCCTCCCCGCTCAGGAAGAGGTACGCCACGTCCGAGACGAGTCCTGCTTTCTTGCGGTTCGCCTCGCCGGTGTGCGCCTTCTTATAGGTGCCCGCCGGGAACTCGGAGAGGTGGCAGATGAAGTGGCCGTTGGCCATGTTGATCATCATGTTCTCCCCCGGGCCACGGGCCGTCCACCTGTCCAGCACCACGTTGTGCACATTGGGGATGAAGTTCGTCTCCATGAACCGGTCCTCGATCTTGGACGACTTCCCGCTGAAGTACAGCTCGTCGGTGGGGTCGAACCGGTCGGGGAACGTCATGGGGCAGTCGAAGATGAATTCGGGGCTGCCGTAGAGGTTGAAGGCGGTCGGGGCGTTGGTCGCGCCGTACAGCCGCACCGTCTCTTCGCCGCTGGCGTTGTACAACTCGTGCCATGCATTGAGCGGGATGGAGAAGACACTCCCCTCCTGCCATTCGAACGTGTGCTTCGGCTGGCCCTCGTACCAGACAGCGGTCGCGCCGCGTCCCTTGAGCACAAAGAAGATCTCCTCGTACATGTGGCGCTCGACGTTGAAGGTGCCCCCCGGAGGAATCTCGCAGACGAAGCGGATGGTCCCCTGGTTGTTTATGAGCGCACCATCGAGCGGGTCGGCGGTGAGGTCGAGCAGCGCGGCTTTCGTGCCGGTGCGCTCCCACGGCTCGACGTCGATGGTGTGGATGTCATCGACGAGCTGCTGCGTGTGCACGTGCAGTCCTTCGTCGGTCACCCACTTCTCGTAAGGGGTCAGTGTCCAGGGTTCGTAGCGATCGGTGAAAGAGACCATGCCGCGCCTCCTCTGCTGTCTCCTCGGCTGGCCGGAGTATACGCCCACGCACGCTGGTTCGCGCGGTGCGAATCGGAAGGTGCTACGCTATCGCCGTCAGATGTGACTACGACGGATCCGAGGCAGAGTACGGGCAAAGGAGGCTGACATGGTGCAGGAAGCTCAGAAGTTGGAGATCAAGACCACGGGCATCGACCACGTCGTGCTCTGGGTGAACGACCTCCCCCGCGCCAAGCGCTTCTATACGGAAGTGCTGGGCATGACCGTGGGGCACGAGAGGGACTGGCAGTGCTTCCTCAAGTGCGGCGAGCATGACCAGGTGGCCCTGTTCGATGCGGGGCGCGTCGGTGGCTCGGTCAACGGGCGTGAGCTGAACCACATGGCGCTGCGCATGGAGCCCGCGAGCTACGAGGAGACGAAGGCGAGGCTCGAGGCGGAAGGCGTCGAAGTGCGGGGCCGCGCCGGCGACCCGACGTGCATCTACTTCGACGACCCGGATGGCCACGGGCTCCAGCTGCTCTACAAGGGGCACGACGACTGATGGTGGACACCAGAGACGCCGCGCGGTCGGCGATAGACGCTGCGCGCGACGAGTTGACCGCGCTGAGCCGGCGCATCCATGCGAACCCTGAACTCGGCTACGAGGAGGAGCGAGCATCCGGCTGGCTCGAGGAGACGCTGGACGCCGCCGGGTTCGCGGTCGACCCCGGGATATGCGGCCTGCCGACAGCGTTCCGCGCCACGAAGGGCTCCGGTCCTCTGCACATCGTCGTCTGCGCGGAATACGACGCCCTGCCCGGCATCGGCCACGCCTGCGGACACAACGTCATCGCCGCGAGCGCCGCCGGCGCGGGCATCGGGGCTGGAGCAGTGGCCGACGACGCGGGGTTGACTGTCACGGTTATGGGCACACCCGCAGAGGAGGTGCTGCGCTCCGGCGGGAAGATACGCCTGCTGGAAGGCGGCGCGTTCGAAGGCGCTCACGCCGCGATGATGACGCACCCCGCCCCGTGGGACGTGGCCGTCTGGCCCATCGTCGCGGCGTCGTTCTTCGAGGTGCACTACGAGGGGAAGGCGGCGCACGCGTCCGGTTTCCCTGAACTGGGCATCAACGCTGCCGACGCACTGACCATCGCGCAGACGGCAATCGGCCTGCTGCGGCAGCACATCCGCTCGACGGACCGGGTGCACGGCATCGTCACGCACGGCGGCGACGCGTTCAACATCATCCCTGCGCATGCCTCGGCAGACTACGCGGTGCGCGCCATCACGCTGGACGATCTCACGGACGTCTACGAGAAAGTCATGCGCTGCTTCGAAGCAGGCGCGCTGGCCACAGGCGCGCGGCTCAGCATCATCGGCGGCGACAGGCCGTTCTCCCACCTCGAACACGACCTGGAGATGGCGTCGGCGTACCAGCGGAACGCGGAGCGCCTTGGACGGCGGTTCCCCGCGCCCGGCGAGTCGAGCCCGGCTACGCCCGTCTCGACCGACATGGGCAACGTCTCGCTCGCCCTGCCCTCCATCCACCCGGCGATCGGCATCGAGTCGCTGCCGGCGGTGAACCACCAACCGGAGTTCGCGGCGGCCTGTGCCACGCCCGCCGCGGACCAGGCGCTGTACGACGGCGCAGTCGCGATGGCGTGGACGATGCTGGACATGGCCGAGACGGCGTCGCTGCGGGAGCGTCTGCTGGCGAAATAGCCTGCTCGTAGGGAACCACGCTTAACGAGAGAGCGGGAGCCGATGGCTCCCGCTCTTCTATGTTCGTTCTACCCGTGGCCTACGTGGCGGCGACGTAGATGCGGACGAGTACGACGAGCGCGATGGTGATGATGACGCCGGATGTCAGCGTCCCTTTGACGGTGTTCAGTGGGTTGTTCATGTTCTATGTCCTCTCCCTTCTTGGCTTGAGTGCTCTCGGCGCTTAGCTCCAGAGCGAAGGCAGGTTCCTTGCTGCCACCATGAAGAAGAGCATGGGGATGGACAGCATCGTGTTCGTGCGGGAAGCCAGCAGGGCGGTGCGCGCCCACTTCGGCTGTTCGGCCGGCGCAGGGGTACCGTTCTCTACAGTGTCCCTCACGGCAGCGATGATCTTCTGCTGGTTCGGCCAGATGATCATCCAGACGTTGTAAGCCATGATGATGCCCAGGATCCCACCGATGAGAATCGAGTTCCCGGCTGCGGTTTCGATCAGGTACGACCCCGTCCCCGCGTCCGCCGCGTCTATCTCCGCTCCTATGATGTAGAGCAGTCCGAAGATCAGCGTCGAGAGCGCCGCCCAGCGGAAGACGTTCAACGAGAATGGCAGGATGGATATCTGGTAGTGCGGCCTGGCGGATGCTTCCATCCGCGGGAGTGCGATCGCCTGCACGAAGTTGTAGAAGTAGAGCAGGCCTATCCAGAGTATGCCGCTGAAGATGTGACCATAACGCGTCAAGTCGTAATATATCTCCATGCCTTTCTCCTTTCCCGGCGATTTGTCCGGCGAGATTACTCCACGACGGTAATCTTGCCAACCATCCCTGAACCTTCGTGTCCGGCCACCGTGCACACGAGCCTGTACGTTCCAGCCTCGTTGAACGTGAAAGTCTCGACCTGAGGCTCTTCGTTCTTCGGCACGACCCAGTTGATCCCGAGATCCTTAACCGTAAAGGTATGCGGTTCGTCCTCGGATATCAAGCGGAATTCCACCGTCTCGCCGACCTCGAACTCGAAAGACCTCGGTTCGTAGACGTAGTTCCGCATATCGACGTCCATCACGCCGTCCGTCGGCACGGCAGGTGTCGGGGTGGGCCCGGAGGGACCACATCCGGCAAGGATGCCCAGAGCAAGAACAGCTATCGTGAGGTAGAGGGTTAAGGTGGAACGTATCTTCACAGGTCTATTTTACAGCGGCGCCATTGCGTCCCGCGCCTGCTGGGCGGCGAACGCGATATCTTCCGACGTGTGCGCAAGCGAAACGAACGCGGCTTCGAACTGCGACGGCGCGACGTAGACCCCGCGCTCCAGCAGGCCGTGGAAGTATGCAGCGTACCGGCCCGTGTCCGAAGAGGCAGCTTCTTCCCATGTCGTTACCGTCGACTCGGTGAAGAATGCCGTGAGGGCAGAGCCGACCCGGTTCACGGTGACCGCCACACCCGTGGCGTCTCCGGCAGCGCGCAGTCCGGCCTCGGCCTCCGCGCCGAGCGCTTCCAGTGTGTCGTATACGCCCGGTCTGGCCAACTCCTGCAGGCAGGCGATGCCCGCAGCCGTGGCAAGCGGGTTGCCGGACAGCGTCCCCGCCTGGTACGCGGGGCCGAGCGGCGCGGCCATCTGCATCACGTCGGCGCGCCCGCCGTAGGCGCCTACCGGCAGGCCGCCCGCCGTGATCGTGCCGCGCCAGGGGGGAGGCGGCGCGGCCTTCTGCCCGGCGCGGCGGCCCCCGCGGTAGGCGCCTACCGGCAGGCCGCCGCCGATGATCTTGCCGAGACAGGTGAGGTCCGGCCTGATGCGGTAGCGCTCTTGCGCGCCGCCGTAGGCAACCCGGAAGCCGGTGATGACCTCGTCGAAGATGAGCAGCGCGCCGTTGTCGTCGCACAGCCTGCGCAGACCGGGCAGGAAGCCGTCCGCCGGGGCAACGACGCCCATGTTGCCCGCGACCGGTTCGACGATGACCGCCGCGACCTGGTTCACGTTCGCATCGAAGACCGCCTCGACCGAGGCGAGGTCGTTGTACTCGGCTACGAGCGTCTCGGCGGCATACCCAGGCGGGACGCCAGCGCTCGTGGGGACGCCGTAGGTCGCCGCTCCGGAGCCCGCTTTCACGAGCAGTCCGTCGGCGTGACCGTGGTAGTTGCCGTTGAACTTGATCAGCTTGTTGCGGCCCGTGTAGGCACGCGCGATGCGGATGGCGCTCATCGCAGCTTCGGTGCCGGAGTTCACGAGGCGAAGCATCTCGATGGAAGGCATGGCCCGCGTGATGAGTTCGGCGAGCTCGAGTTCGCGCTCCGTCGGTGCACCGAAGCTGGTGCCGTCCGCCGCCGCGCGCTGCACCGCCTCGACCACTGCCGGATGCGCGTGGCCCAGCACAAGCGGCCCCCACGAGCCTACGAAGTCGAGGTATTCGTTGCCGTCGGCATCGCGGATGCGCGCACCGCTGCCGCTGACGATGAAGGGCGGCGTGCCTCCGACCGCTCCGAACGAGCGAACGGGGCTGTTGACACCGCCGGGGATGAGCCTGCGAGCGTGGGCGAAGAGTCGTTCCGAATTATCGAGCCGCATCGTGCTGAGGGTGACAGTCTAGCACGGCCTACAGCATCGCTATCCTGACTCGCAGGGCGAGCGGGTCGCTCAGGGTCGAGCGGTACTCGGAGTAGTGGGCGATCAGCGCCCAACGCTCTCGATACACGGAGAGGCGGTCGCTCAGAGGTTCGTCCGCCGGAGCGTCGAGTTCGAGCACCCATTCAGGTTCGCCGGGCGCGCCGGTTGCGAAGCGCTCGAACACGGCGGAGGGCAACAGCCAGGCTTCCGGGCCCTCAGCGACACACATGATGAACAGGTGCGGACGTGGACGGAAGCGGCGCATGAGGAACGACCGGCTCTCTTCCGCCGACACCGGCTCCTTGATGATGACTTCCACGTACTGTCCGTCACCCGTCCTGACGGCGAGGTCGACGTCCGCGGAGCCGCCGACGGGCTCGAAGACGGCAGCATGCCGCTCTATGAGGTTATCGACAACGTGCTGTCTGGCGCTGGCCTCGGTCATGGTCAAGCGTTGCTCTGCAGGAGCCTGGCTGCGTCCTTCGCGAAGTAGGTGATGACGATGTCGGCCCCGGCGCGCTTGATGCTCGTGAGCGTCTCCAGCATAGCTGCCTGTTCGTCCAGCCAGCCGTTGGCTGCCGCGGCCTTGAGCATCGCGTACTCGCCGGAGACGTTGTAGGCCGCAATGGGGAGGTCGAACGCTTCCCGCGCCCGAGCGATCACGTCCAGGTATGCGAGCGCGGGCTTGACCATGAGGATGTCCGCCCCTTCGGATGCATCCTGCTGCAGTTCGCGCATCGCTTCCCGCGCGTTGGCGCCGTCCATCTGATACGCCTTCCGGTCGCCAGACTGCGGAGTGGACTCTGCGGCAACGCGGAACGGCCCGTAGAAGGCGGACGCCATCTTGGACGCATAGGCCATAACCGGCACGTCCGTGTGCCCGGCGGCATCGAGCGCGGCGCGGATCGCCCCCACCTGCCCGTCCATCATCGCGGATGGTGCAACGACGTCCGCCCCGGCGTCGGCGTGCGACACCGCCGTCCGGGCAAGCAGTTCGAGCGTCGCGTCGTTGTCGACGGTTCCGTCGTCGAGCAGCACGCCACAGTGACCGTGGTCCGTGTATTCGCAGAGGCACACGTCCGTGATGACAACCATGCCGGGCAACGCCTGCTTCAATGCCGACGTCGCCTCCTGGATGATGCCGTTCGGGTTGTACGCGCCGGTCCCGAGTCCGTCCTTAGCCGGCGGCAGGCCGAACAGAAGCACCGCACGGATGCCGAGTTGCTCCGCTTCCGCTGCTTCCCGGATGAGGTTGTCTATGGAGACCTGCGCCTGTCCCGGCATAGGGTCGATCGACACCCGAACGTCGCGCCCGTACGTTACGAACACGGGGTAAACGAAATCGGCGGGGCGCAGCGACGTCTCACGCACCATTTCCCGGAGGGCCGGTGTGCGGCGCAGCCTGCGCGGACGCACGGTGGGAAACGTCGCGCTACCCGCAGTGGCTGACCGTGAGGTCAGGAGTTCACTCATCGCCCAGAACCTCCAGCACGGCGTTCGCTACGCCGGGCACGGTATGCTGCGCAGCTTCCTTATCCACGCGTACGCCAAGCTCGGACGCGGTCTTGCTCGTGACGGGACCGATGGAGACCACCTTGCACCCGTTGATGAGCTCCGCACTGCCGAGCATGCTCACGAGGTTCCGCGCGGTGGAGGAGCTCGTGAACGTAACCGCGTCTATCGTACCAGAGGCGAGCGTCTCTCTGGCTGCTGCCGCCGCGTCATCGGGTACAGCGGTGTGGTAGGCGGTTACATCAGTCACGTCCGCGCCCATGTCCCGCAGGCCATCGGGAAGCGTCGGCGGTGCTATGTCAGCCCGCGGCAACAGGATGCGCGTCCCCCAAATATCCAACGAAGCGAACGAGTTGGCGACGGAACGCGTCGTGTACGCCGTGGGCATGAGGTCGGCGGTGATGCCGTGGCTCGAGAGCGCAGCCGCTGTAGCCGGCCCGATAGCCGCTACCCTGGTCTGCGAGAACGCCCTCGCGTCCCTTCCCGCTGCCTCCAGGCGGCCGAACACGGCGTCCACGCCATTCGTGCTCGTCAGGACTACCCAGTCGAAACCGGTGAGGTCTGCCAGTGCAGCATCGAGCGCAGTCGTATCTGCGAGCGGTCTCACCGCTATTGTGGGCAGTTCCACGGCCTCGGCGCCGTGCGCGGTGAGCAGCGCGCTGAGCGTGCCAGCCTGCGTTCGCGAGCGGGTGACGAGCACACGCTTGCCGAAGAGCGGGGTGCGGTCGAACCAACGGAGAGCGGGCCGCAGGGCGGCGGTCCCGCCGATGACAGTGACAACCGGAGACGTGATCCCGGCCTCGTTCCCCTTCTCCACGATATCCGCGAGCGTGCCGCTCACGGTGCGCTGGTTCGGGAGCGTCCCCCACTGGGTCACTGTGGCGGGTGTGTCCGCGGAGCGTCCTTCCGCAAGCAGCGTCCGGACAATCGCTGGGAGGCTCTGCCACCCCATCAGCACCACGAGCGTTCCACCCACGTTCGCCAGGGCTTTCCAGTCCACCTGAGGGTCCGGTTTGGCAGGGTCTTCAGAGCCCGTAACGACGGTGAACGCCGCCGCGATGTCCCGGTGCGTGACGGGCACGCCTGCATAAGCAGGCACCGCTATGGCGGACGTGACGCCGGGAACGACCTCGAACCGCACTCCAGCCTCAGCGAGGGCCATCGCCTCCTCGCCGCCGCGCCCGAACACGAACGGGTCGCCGCCCTTCAGGCGAACCACCGTCTTCCCTGCCGACGCGGCCACCACGAGCCGCTCGTTGATGAACGTCTGGAACTCGCTGGGCGTATCCGGTTCCTTGCCTACGTAGACGAGTTCGGCATTGGCCGCAAGCGCGAGCACTGCGGACGAGACGAGACGGTCGTACACCACCACGTCTGCCTTCTGCAGGAGCTCCGCGCCCCTGGCCGTGATGAGGCCAGGGTCTCCCGGACCGGCGCCAACGAGGTAGACCGCGCCGCCGGTCGTCATTGGCCTGCCTCCTCGAGCAACGCTGACGCCCCTTGCTCCAGGAACGCCTGGTATGCGGCCCTGCCCAGCAGGTCGGGCTCGGAAGCACTCCCCGTCACCTCAACCCGGTAACTCGTGGAGCCGTCCGGCGGCGTGACGGTCGCGAACAGCCGCATCTGGTCGCCCTGCACCTCCGCGAACGCTCCGAGCGGCAGGCGGCAGCCACTGCCCGCGGCTCGCAGGAGGGCGCGTTCCGCCTCGACCGCGGCCTCTGTCGGCTCGTGCACCAACTGACGCAGGAGCGCCAGCAGTTCGCGGTCGTCCGAGCGCGCTTCAGCGGCGAGCGCGGCCTGTCCGGGGGCGGGAGTGCAGATATGGGGTGAGAGGCGCTCAGCTATGCGCTCTGTCATGCCCAGACGCTCGACACCTGCCGCCGCGACGATGATGCCGTCGTAGTCCGGCCCCTCCGACTTCCGGATGCGCGTCTCCACGTTCCCGCGGATGGCCAGCAGCGAGATGTCCTTGCGTCCGTGAGCGATCTGTGCGGCGCGGCGAGGGCTGCTCGTGCCGATGCGCGCCCCCTCCGGCAGATCGAGCAGGCCCACGTTCCAACGGTCTATCAGCACGTCGCGCGGGTCTTCCCGCTCCAGCACCGGCACGGCAGTCAGCCCGTCCGGCTGGCTGGTCGGGAGATCCTTCAGGCTGTGCACGGCGAGGTCTATTCGTTCCTCGAGCAACGCTCGCTCAATGGCGGACGTGAACACCCCTAGCCCCAGTGTCTCGATGGCAGCTTCCGGTTGCTCGTCACCTGTCGACGCGATGGTCTCGATTCGGACGTCCAAGTCAGGAGCAACCCCTGCGAGTGCGGCGGCGACCGCGTGTGTCTGCGCGAGCGCCAGCCTGCTCCCGCGTGTCCCGATAGTGAACGTGCGCGGCATGGCCCGGTGCGCTACTCGTCCAGCCCGAAGAGCTGCCGAGCGGACTGTGTCACGGACTCGTCGTTACGCTCGCGCAGGTGTGCCGTCGGCTGGTGCAGGAGCTTCTTCACCAACGCCTTCGTCATCTGCTCGATGCGGCGAGCGTCCTCCTCCGACAGTCCCTCCATGCGCTCCACGGTCCGAGCGACCTCGGCTGCGCGCATCTCTTCGGCATCGTGGCGTATCGCCGCGATGGTCGGGGTAACGCCGCGCGCCTTCCACCACTGCCGGAACTTCGCCGTCTCCTCTGTGACGATGGCCTCCACCTGACGGGCCTCGGACTCGCGCTGCTGCCGGTTGGCCTCCGCCAGCGATTCCACGTCGTCCAGCGTATAGACGTGAACGCCCGGAACCGCCGCGGCCACGGGATCGACGTCACGAGGAACAGCCATGTCCATGATCGCCAGCGGGGTCCCGTTCCTCCTGGCTGCCGCCTCCTCGATGAGCGACGCGGACAGGATGAAATCCGGAGCGGCGGTCGCGGTCACGGCGAGGTCGGCCTGCGCGAGCAGCGACGCGAGGTTGTCGAGCGGCGCTACCTCCGCGTCCAGCTCTCGTGCGAGCTCAGCAGCGTTCGCAGGAGTCCGGTTGGCGATGACGATGCTCGCGGCTCCGGCGTCCCGCAGCGCGAGACCGGCGAGTCGGGAGGCTTCTCCCACTCCGATGATGAGAACGCGCTTGCCCTCCGCTGTCCCGATGGCGCGCCGCGCCAGCTCGATGCACGCACGGCTCAGCGAGAGGGCATTCCGGCCGATGGCCGTCTCCGTACGAGCGCGCTTGCCGGTGCGAAGCGCGCTGTGGAACAGGTGAGCCATCACCCCGCCGGACGCGCCCTGCTGCCTCGCCGCACTGAACGCGCTCCGGACCTGCCCGAGCACCTCCGACTCGCCGAGTATCTGCGAGTCCAGCCCCGACGCGACACGGAAGAGATGGGCTACCGCTTCGCTCTGATCAAGGGTGTACAGATGCTTGCGGACCAACTCCGCGTCGACTTCGAACTGCTCTTCGATGAACCCTTCGATGGCCCGCGCTCCGCGCTCGAAGGTTGGCGCGAGCGTGTAGACCTCGGTGCGGTTACACGTACCCACGATGACGCCGTGTCCGGCGTGGCGCCGCAGCGTTCCGAGCGCCTCCGGCAGTGTCTCGCTCGTGATGCTCAACCGCTCCCGCATCTCCAGCGGAGCGGTGTGATGGCTCAGACCGGTCATGACGATGCGCATCAGCCTACGACTCCGCGCCCGACAGCAGCGCGGCGCGCAGCCGCTGCCGCGCCTCGCTGCTCTTCCCCGCCCGAACCAACTCCAGTAACTCCTCGTCCATCGCTTCCTGCCACGCCTCCGGTGACGCACTCCTGTCCTGCGCCTTCAGTTCTCCGCGAACGTCCGCAAGCGCGTCCGCCACGTCTGCCCACTCGATGCACCGGCAGAACGCGTCGTGGTCGTAGTGCACGGGGTTCTGGTCGCCGCCCATCAGCTCCCGCAGCTTCCGTGCGAGTGCAGGACTAGCCCCACCCGTAGAGATCGCCACCGTAACGGGGCCGCGCTGGACGATGGACGGCGCGATGAATCCGCACAGCTCGGTAACGTCCACAACGTTGAGCAATGTCTTCTCACGTTCTGCTTCCGCGTGGATGGACCGGTGCAGGTCGGTGTCGTCGGTAGCGGCGATGGCCAACCACGCTCCTGCGAGGTCGCCCGGAGCGTATGGCCTGCGTATCCAGCGCACACGGCCCTCCGACGCCAGGTGCTCCAGTTCGGGCGTAGCGTCGGGGCTGACAAGCGTGACGTCCGCGCCGGAGGCGACGAGTTGCGCGACCTTGCGCTCAGCCACCTCACCGCCACCGATAACCACCGTGCGCCGTCCCGTGATGTTCAGATAGGCCGGGTAATACTGCGTCAATGCGGGCCTCTGCAAGCGTTCTCGGAGTACTAGCGTACAGCACCAGCCCCCCGTTGCGTACTGCTTCAGGCGTCACGTGGGTCGGCGGACGTACACTCCCACTCCGATTTGACGCACCCGCCCCTGTGCTCTATATCATGCGGTGTTTACGAACCAGCCGCACAGGAGGGGACGGTGGTAGTTTCCGGACGTACCTTGGACCTGGCCGGGGCACGGGGAGTTGCCGAGAGGCTGCTGGACAACCTCGGCAAGGTGATCCTCGGCAAGGGGGAAGAAGAGCAGTTGGCCGTGATGGCGCTGATGTGCCGCGGGCACCTCCTCATAGAGGACGTGCCCGGCGTTGGCAAGACCATGCTTGCGCGCAGCATCGCGAGGTCCATCGGCGGCACCTTCCGGCGTATCCAGTTCACGCCAGACCTGCTCCCCGCCGACATCACCGGCGTATCCGTCTTCAACCAGAAGAACGGCGAATTCGAATACCGAGAGGGCCCCATCGTTGCGCAGGTCGTCCTCGCGGACGAGATCAACCGCGCGTCACCCAAGACCCAGGCAGCCCTTCTGGAAGCGATGGAGGAGCGCCAAGTCACGGTCGACGGCGTAGCCCACCCCATGCCGGACCCCTTCATCGTCATGGCGACGCAGAACCCCATCGAGTACGAGGGCACGTTCCCGCTGCCCGAGACCGAATTGGACAGGTTCCTCGTACGTCTGCACCTCGGCTATCCGGACAAAGAGGACGAGATCCGGGTGCTGGAAGCACAGCAGTACGTTCACCCGGTTGAGGAGTTGGAGCCGGTCGTCGATGAGAACGACCTCGTCGCCCTTCAGAACGCGGTCCGCGGCATCTATGTCTCGGACGACGTGAAGGAGTACATCGTCGCGATAGCGGATGCGACGCGGAACCACGGCAGCCTCTATCTCGGCGCATCACCGAGGGGTTCGCTGGCGCTCTTCCGGCTCGTCCAGGCCAAGGCGCTGCTGGAAGAACGAGACTACGCGTTGCCGGACGACGTGAAGGCGTTGGCGTATCCGGCGCTCGGCCACCGGGTCATCCTCAGTTCGGCGGCGCGTATCCAGGGGACCACTTCCGCAGACGCGATAGCGGACGTGCTGGAACAGACCCCGGTAGCAGGAGCGCTCCCCGGCGCATGATGCGCCGGAGGCAGCGTCCGACAGTGGAGATGCCACCGTGAAAACGCGAATCGTGTGGGCAAGCGTGGGAGCGCTGCTGCTGATCCTGGCGTTCTCCACCGGTGAAGCGCTCTACTACCGCCTCTTCCTGGGCCTGCTCGTCGTTCCGGCTCTCGGTTTCCTCTCCAGCGTGCTTGCAGCCCGCCGCATAGAAGGCGGTGTGCAACGGCTCAGCGCCTACCTCCAGGTGGGCGACACGCTGGAAGAGCGCATCGTCCTGCGAAACACCCACTGGTGGCCGAAACTGCTGCTGGAAGTGCAGCACGACACGCAGCCCTTCGGGCGTGCCGGGCGCATCGCCACGCTCTGGCCGTACGGTTCGACTGTCTGGACGTCGACCAGTCACTGTGAGCGCCGGGGCATCTACCGGTTCGGGGAGTTGGAGATCACCAGCCGCGACCCGTTCGGCCTCTTCAGCAGGGCCATGCGCCTGGGGCGCCCGCAGACCGCGCTTATCTACCCCGCCACGGTGGACCTCTCCGATTTCTTCGTCCTCTCCGGCAGAGGTTGGACGGAAGGCATCATCCACGGACGGACCTTCACTCCCAGCCCCATCGCCTCCACCGTGCGCGAGTACACCTCGCACGATGCCGTGAGCAGGGTGCACTGGCCCGCCACCGCGCATACCGGCAGGCTCATGGTGAAGGAGTTCGACCGCGAACCGTCCGGGCCGGCCGACGCCATATGGGTCGTGCTCGACCTCGACGAACGCGTACAGAAGGGAGAGGGCACCGAAAGCACCGTTGAGTATGGCGTGACGACCGCCGCATCGGTGGCGAAGCGCTTCCTGGACTCAGGACGAAGCGTCGGCGCGGTGCTCTCCGGCAAGGAGCAACTCATCATCCCTGCCGCTCCGGGCATCGCGCAGATGGGACGCATCTTCCAGGCGCTTGCTCTGATCGAGCCTGGCAACGCAGGAGGTGTGCAGGAGGTGTCGGAGGCGGTCAGGAACGAACTGAGCAAGGGCGCGAGCATCGTGCTCATCACCGCCGCGCATCCGACCTCCGTCTCTGCGGCCGTCGAGATGCTGCACGCCACCGGCGCGGCTGTCGTTCCCGTGCTCCTGGACGCTCTCAGCTTCCAGGCAGGAGGCGGCACGTCCATGGCGCGGGGCACCGGGTTCGATGCCTACGTCATCCGAATGGGCGATGAGATAGGCAACCGGCTGGACTACCACTCCGCCCCGCCGGGGCTGGCGGTTCCGGCTCGGGAACTGCAGGGCGTACTGTCATGACCACGCTCGTTGCCCGCGCCCGTGCCGTTGACGTCCTCTCTCTGTGGGAACGATTCATCGGGGGGATGGGGCTTACGCTGACGCTCGTGGGGCTCGTGCTGTTCTCCGTCGTCATGCCCCTGCAGGAGGGCAACTGGGTCCCGGGGATGCCCGCGCCGCTCCTCATCGGCGTGTTGGGAGGCACGGCAGGTTGGGCGATGCACCAACGAGGCTGGACAGCCCGCCGCGCGGTCGTCACTGCTGTCGCTGCCGGTCTGCTGCTGGCGGCGTATGCGGGCACGACCGCGGCTGAAGGGTTCGCGATCACGGCCCGTGCCGTCAACGCGGTCGAGGACATCGCGCAGTGGTTAGCGGCCATCTCGACGGAGGAGACGCAGGCCGGGACGATCGAGTTCGCCATGTTCCTCTCGTTCGCCGTCTGGCTATTGTGCGTCTCCAGCGTCTGGCTGGCACTCCGCAACGCGCATGGGTGGTCGACCGTGCTGCTCGGCGGGGTGGTGCTCGCCTTCGCCCTCTCCAACCTGCCGGGAAGCCTTGGCTGGCGACTCGGCATCTTCATGGCGACGGGCGTCATGCTCCTCATCCACCTCAGCACGGTCCGGCGGATTGAGGGATGGCGCGGACGCGGCGCAGTGTTCGACGCCCGGACGGTGCTCACGCAGTCCGGCATCGTGCTCGCCATCGGGATGCTGGTGACAGCAGCCATCGCAGTGCTGCCCACACCGAACGTTGCTCCGCTCGGCGTGGTCTCACGCGCAGTGGACGACACAGCACAGGCGATAGGAGCACAGTTCAGCAGGCTGTTCAGCGCGCTGCCGTCCCGGCGGGACTACAAGACGATCACGTTCGAGAGCGAAACCCGGTTCCGGGGGAACCCGGAACTCACAGACGAACTGCTCTTCATGGTGAGCGGCCCCAGGGCCTACTGGCGGGCGCGCTCCTACGGGGTCTACACCAGCAGTGGGTGGGAGACGGCCGAGGACTCCGAGTTCCTCCCGTTCGAGGACATCACTCCTTCGGATGAACGCCGCATGGCGCCCCGGACCAACGCGTTCCGCATCGCCGCTGCAACCGACACGCTCTTCTCCGGTGGGCTGCCCGTCGATTTCGATGAACCCGCCGAGGCCTTGACGGCCCCCACGTCCGGCCCCGGCGCGGTGCAGGTGCGATTCTCCAAGGGCCGGGAGTACTTCCCGACGCGCGTCAACATGAGCTACATCAGCACGGGGCTCGAATCGGTCGCTACCCCGTTCGAGCTGCGGCGGGCGAGCGAGGAGTACCCGGAATGGACGGAGGCCTTCCTCCAACTGCCGGACACGCTCCCTGACCGTGTGCGCGTGCTTGCGGAGACCCTCGCCACCAACGAGGAGAACGCGTTCGACAAGGCGGTTGCCATCCGCAACTACCTCCGCCGCGTGCCGTACAACCTGGACATCGCCGCTCCCCCCGATGACGCGGACGGCGTGGACCACTTCCTCTTCGAGTTGGGGCAGGGTTACTGCGACTACTACGCCTCGGCGGCGGTGGTCCTGATGCGCTCCATCGGGATACCTGCCCGGTACGTGCTGGGTTACGCTCCCGGACGCCTCAATCCGACGCTCGGCGTGTACGAGGTGCTGGAGCTCAACTACCACGCCTGGGCGGAGGCGTACTTCCCGGAGTTCGGCTGGGTCAGCTTCGAGCCGACGCCTCCCAATGCCATCGAGTTCGGCGGACTGGACATCGGCGAGTCTCCCCTGCTGACGGAAGACATCGACATCGGTGAGCTGGGCGAGCTGCTGGAGGACGAGGAAGAGGACACGTTCGACGTCGACTTCACGCCGCGCAGGGAGATGCCCGCGTGGCTCGTTGCGCTGCTCGCGCTCGCGGGCGCCGTGGCGGTCGCCACGCCCGTGCTGCTGTGGCGGGAGTGGTGGTGGAAGCTGGGCGCGCTCCCCCGCTCCGAGGAGCTGTTCGCGAAGATGTGCCGCCTCGGGGCGGCGCTCGGCTTGCGGAAGCGGCCCGACCAGACGCCAATGGAGTACGCGGCGGTGCTGTCAGGAGCGATACCCGAGCAGAGCAGGCAGATACGGCGCATCACGCGTGCCTTCATCCTGCACCGCTACGCCCAGGGGAGGGTGCCGCTCAGCGACTTGCGGGACGCGGAGTGGTCCTGGGGCAACCTCCGCTGGGCCATGATCAGGCGCCTCTTCCGCGTGCGGCCTGCATGAGGAAGGGGCAGCCTTGCAGGCTGCCCCCGGTCTCCTCGTGTTGTCCGTTCCGGCGGCCTAGGTCTTGGCCGTCTCTCCGACGTACCAGGACTCGACGGCGTAGCGGATGTCGTCCTCGGCGCCGCTGATGCCGGCCTCGAGCGGGATGAACTTGATCCGCGGCACCTTGTCCCGGCCGAGCGCCATGTGCTCCGTCGGCACGTTGATGCTCTCCGCCGCTTCCTTGCTCCGGAAGGTGTTCATCGGCTCTCCGCCGTCCGCGACGATCTGCATCTGCTCGGTCAGCAGCCTGCGGTAGAGGATGATGCCCACGTCGGACTTGCCGAGCCGCTCCAGGTAGCGCTTGGCGACAGGCCCCTGCGTCTCCCAGGCCATCTTGTCCTGGTCCACCGTGAAGGTAGTGTCGTAGCGGCCCGAGGCGTCACGGTGCGGGACGTACTTGTAGGGGATGCGCTCCTGCTTCGGCACCGGTTGCCCTGGCGCGACCCGCCACGAGTAGTAGATGAAGTGCAGCGTGTGCGTGTCGTCTATCGGCACGCGGTACTGGAGCGTCTTGGACTGGAAGCCGCCGACGTAGAGGATCTGCGGGAAGAGGATGGGGTGGCCAATCTTCCAGTCGTCGCTCTCCTTGGTGTAGCCCTCCAGCACGCGGCGTTTGATGATGCCGTGGTCGAAGACGTCGAAGCCGATCTCCTGGTGCGGGATGCGCGGCGGCATCGTGGCCATGAGGTCAGGCGAGATGGCCTGCTGGTAGTTCGTGTAGAAGCGGTGCAGCCACTCCACGTGCACCGGGTCCAGCGAGTTCTCCATGCACTGCAGCCAGTTGCAGTCCAGCGTCGTGATGCCCACGTCGTGCACGGCGTCGTCCCACTGGAACGGGTCCCAGACGGGGAGGAAGGGCGCAGGCTGCGGCCCCATGTAGGCGAAGATGAGCCCGCCCATCTCCTGCACCGGGTAACCGGCGACCTTCACCTTCTCCTTGAAGCGTCCGTCCGGGTGGACGGTCTCCTCGAAGGGCTGCTCGATGCACTGCCCGGTCTCGTCCATCATCCAGCCGTGGTACATGCAGCGCAGGCCGTGCTCCTCCGGTATGCCGTAGGAGAGGTCGACGCGGCGGTGGGGGCAGAAGCGTTCGATGAGTCCGAGCGTGCCGGACTTGTCCTTGTAGAGGACGAGGTCCTCGCCGAGGATGCGCACCGCCTTGGTGGGGCGGTCGTCCAGTTCGGCTGTGGCGGCGACGGGGTGCCAGTAGCGGCGCATCAGCTCGCCCATGGGCGTTCCGGCGCCGACTTGCGTGAGGCGTTCGTTCTCCTGCTGGTTCAGCATGACGCGTCCTCCTGTTCCTACGTCTGTTCCGGGTGCGATCGGCGGGATTGTAGCACCTGGGTGTTCGGCGCGACCAAGAATGCCAACGGCAGCCAAATCTGGCACTCTTGGTCGGTCATCTACGAGTAAACGGGCCTGGCCATTTGGCATCCTTGGTCGCCTTGGTCGGGGCGTTTCCATGGCCGTGGCCTGCTTCCCGAGACCAAGGAACCAACAATACCAATGAAAACAAAGTTCGGGGCCACGAGCAGGTGTTCATTCCGTTGCATTTCGTTGCATCGCGCCGGCGCCGGGTGCCGCGACATAGTCATGAATCCATGGTAGGGAGGGAGGCGTCATTCGCACAATGGGGCGGTGTCACAGTGGTGGGGTGGGGGGGGGCTACGGCTTGAAGGCGATCGCCTCGCCGAAGCAGATCGCCCCGACCGCGCCGGGGTCGGCCTGCCAGTTGTCGAGAGCTTCCTGGGCCGTCTCGAACTCCTCGTGGGTCGCCACCCCGTACGTCGTGGCCTTCTCGATAACCTCGGGTGACAGGAACCAGCCCGAGGCAAAGGCGTGGAAGAAAGCAACGTCCTCCGCGGAGCCGAAGAACTCGAAGGAAGCGCCCGCCCGGATGCCGGTGAAGCCCGCGTCGATGAAGACCGCCTTCAACTCCTTCCCCATCTGGGGATGGCCGCCGTTGGCCGAGACGAGCTTCGCGAAGGTGACCCATGCATCCTTGGCGCCGAAGTCGGGCTCCAGGAACGACGACGCGATGATGGCCTCCCGGCTGGCGATCATGCCGCCGGGCTTCAGCACCCGCTTCACCTCCGACAACACCGCCCGCGTGTCCGGAACGTGCATCAGCACCGCGTGGCAGTGCGCCACGTCGAACGAGTCGTCCTCGAACGGGAGCGCCGTGACGTCGCCGACGTGGAACGTCGCATTGGCGTGTCCCCCCGCCTCCGCGGCGGCCCGCGCCATGAGTATCTGCGACTCCTCCATGTCGATGCCGTGCAACTCGCCGGGTTCGATCGCCCTCGCCAGACCGACCGAGATGGTGCCCGGCCCGCAGCCGAAGTCCAGCAGACGCATACCCGGCTTCAGGTGCGGAAGCAGGTACGCGGCGTGGCTCTGCGCGCTGCGCCGGTGCAGCATCTGCAGGAACTCCTCGCTATAGCCCATCGTGTACTCAGGGGCCTGTTCGGTCATCGGATCCTTCCTTTACAAGGGGTGTTGTCCCGCCATGTGCGCTGCTGCGCACGCGTGACCTGCCGGTCACCTGGTTCCCGCTTTCGCGGGAATGACGGAGAAGGCGGGAATGGCAGAGGAGGCGGGAATCACGAGGCCTACGCGTCCTCCACGGCGATGCGGAGGCGCTTGTTGATGCGGCCCTTGCTCTCGTGGCCGACGACGCGGATGCGGCCGACTTCCGAGGTGTCGGCGACGTGGGTGCCGCCGTCGGCCTGCACGTCCAGGCCGTCGATATCGACGACGCGCACCTCGGCAATGCCCTCCGGCAGCAGGTTGATCTTCGTGCGGATGAGGTCCGGGTGCGCGAGCGCTTCCTCGCGCGGCAGGAAGCGGACGCTGATCTCCCGGGCGAGGACGATCTCGGCGTTCGCCAGCTCCTCGACGCGCTCCGCGAAGTCTGCGCTCATGCTCTCCAACTCGAAGTCCATGCGAGCGGCGAGCGGCGTCATGTTGCCGCCGGTGACGTGCGCGCCGAAGTCGCGCCAGATGACGCCGCAGAGGATGTGCAACGCCGTGTGCGTCCGCATCAACTGGTGCCGGTGTTCCCAGTTCAGGGTGGCCATCACCGCCTCGCCAACGGCGGGGGCGGAGCCGTCCAACTCGTGCCAGATGTCACCGTCGCGACGGCGCACGCCGACGATCCGCCGCTCGATGCCGCTCTCGCACGCGATCGTTCCCATGTCGCACGGCTGACCGCCGCCTCCGGGGAAGAACGCCGTCCTGTCGAAAGCCACAGCGTTGTCGCCCGACGCCGTGACCTGGGCGTTGAACCTGCGCACGTAAGCGTCGTGATGGAAGATCTCCTCAGTCATCGGCTCACCCCTCCGCCTTCGCCATCAGGCGCGCTACCTGTTCCACATCCGGCGCGGAGTCCAGCGCCCACACCGCGCCGAGCAGCTCCTCCACCTGGCTCGATGGGAGCGCCTCGCCCGCGAGGGAGCGGTACTTCGCCTCCAGCGTCGAGTCGGTCATCGGGTTCTCCGGCGACCCCGTGGCGTGCTCCACGTAGATGGAGTGCACCGCTCCGCTGGTGAGCGTGATGGAGAGGCGCACCTCGTCCTCACGCATCGCCTCGTCCACCACCGCGCTCACCTTGGAGCGCACCGCGCTGATGACCGGGTCGGCGACGCGGGCGTCGGAGAACTGTGCGTCGTGCCCTGCCCCATCCACCAGCGCCGCGGCGGCGCAGTGCTGGAAGGAGAACTTCCCTTCCAGGCCGCGCTTCGGCTCCGCGCGGTTCATCAGCTCCAGCACCAGCGGGTTGACCTGCGCGTCGATGGAGGCGACGTCCTCCGGCGCGATGCCGTGCTCGTTGCGGAGCGCTATCACGGCGTCCTGTATCGGATGGGAGACGACCCCGTTCGCGTAGGGCTTCAGGCCGTTGTTGCCCAACTCCCAGCGCGAGCCGAGGTCTGCGAGCAGCGCCTCCTCGCTATGCCCGTTCGGCGACAGCACCTGCCAGAAGCCCCGGCGGCCGCCCAGAATGTCGTCGGCGCCGGTGAAGCCCTGTGTCGCGAGGCGCGCGGCCTGCACGCCGTTGCTCGCCGCCTTCGCGGGATGCATCGCCTTCGCGTGGCTCCCGAACACCTCACGCACGCCGGCCGCGAACGTCCCGGCGATGCCTATCGCCATGTTCATCTCGTCGGCGTCGAGTCCGAGCAGCCTTCCCGCACCCGCCGCAGCGCCGAACACGCCCGCAGTGCCCGTGATGTGCCAGCCCATGTCGTAGTGCCACGGGTGCACGGACATCGCCACCCGGCACGCAACCTCTGCGCCCAGGACGAAAGCCGCGAGCGTCTCCTTGCCGGTCGACCCACGCTCCTCGGCAACGGCAAGCACCGCGGGCCAGACCGGCGCGGTGGGATGCAGCACTGTCGGGAAGTGGGTGTCGTCGTAGTCCTGGAGGTGTGCGAGGAAGCCGTTGACCATCGCGGCGTTGAACGCGCTCGTCCGCAGCGTTGAGCCGACAACCGACGCCTTCGGCGCAGCGCCCTCGTCACGCGTCCAGTCGATCAGCGCATGGTTGCCGGAGTCGGCGGACGCCGAGAGCGAGACCCCGAGGATGTTGACGAGCGTGCGCTTCGCCTCGTGGAGCATCGACGGAGGGAGGTCCTCCGTGTTCGCATTCGCGACGTAAGCGGCCAGGGATTGCGTGGCAGACATGAGTTATCGAGCCTCCGTACGAGAATACGGAGGGGAGTATAGCGGGTGCAGTGATGAACAGTGGCGAGCGTGCGGGGAGAGCCCGCACGAACACGCGGCTGCCTCCCAGCCGCTTGGCGGCTGGGAGGAGGCGCGCGTCTTTCCGGAGGAGGAATCGAGGCGCTTAGCGGGAGAGACTGACCGCAGGCAGCAGGGCGCGCTGGCCCGCGTGGATCTCGTTCAGCATGTTGGAGACGTGCTCCTCCAGCGTGTGCAGGCAGTCGCGGCTGTAGTCGTCCGCGCCGTCGCGCCGCCGCTGGGCCTCCTGCTCCGCGAGGCTGATGATCCGGTCGGCCTTGCTATTGGCGTCCTGAACGATCTCATCAGCGCGCTGCTGGGCGGCCTTGACTAACTCCGTCTCGTCGACGAGCAGGCGGGCGTCGCCCTCGGCGGTGGAGCGGATGCGGCGGGCGTCGATCATCGTCTGGTTGACGATCTGCTCGCGGCGCTCGATCAGCTCCTGCGCCTCGTGGATACTGCGGGGCACCGCCACACGGAGCTGGTCTATCAGCCCGAGCATGTGGTCCGTGTCCACCATGGACATGCTCGTCATCGGCATCTTCTTGGATTGAGCCGCCATGCTCTCCAGCCGGTCCACCAGGTCCAGTAACTCCATGATTTCCTCCTTGGTTCCTCTGTCCTGTTATCTCTGTTGTCCGTAGCGCTCCGCGAGCGCCGCGATCACGTTGTCCGGTGCAAGTCCCCGTATGTCGCCACCCAACATGGCCACTTCCTTGAGGAGAGAGGCCCGCACGAACTGGTAGCGTCCGTCCGTCATCAGGCAGACCACGTCGACGTTGGGCGCGAGCTTCCGGTTCATCAGCGCCATCTCGAACTCCGACTCGAAGTCCGCGTGCATCCTGATGCCCCGGACGATGGCCGTTGCGTTCTGGGCCTGCGCGTAGTCCACGACCAGGCCGCTGAAACTGCGTACCTCCACGTTCGACAGCCCGGCGGCGGCTTCCTGTATCAGCCGCACGCGCTCCTCAGTGGAGAACATCGTCTGCTTCTGCGGCGCCTCGAACACGGCCATGATGACCTTCTCGAAGAGATAGGAGGCGCGCTGGAGGATGTCCAGGTGTCCCGCAGTCACCGGGTCGAAGCGGCCGGGGTAGATAGCCGTCGTCATGCCGCAGCCTCCGCGTGGCTGTAGAAGGCGAGCGATACGTCGCCGTAGCGGCGGTCGTCCCACTTCGCGAGCGAGCCGCAGCGGTCGTCCGCGGCGGTGCGGCTGGAGTGGCCGCAGACCAGGATGCCCTCGTCCCGCAGCAGACCGGCCTCGCCGATGCGCGTGATGAGGGCGGCGGGGAACGGCTGCGTGTACGGCGGGTCCATCAGCAGGAAGTCGCAGCTACCCAGGCGGTCGAGGGCGTCCTCGGCACGCGCCGCGTGAACGTCCGCCCTGTCCGCGAACCCCGCTGTCTGCAGGTTGGCCTTGATCACTGCTATCTGCCTCCGGTCTGCCTCGACGAACCCGGAATGGGCCGCTCCCCGGCTGAGAGCCTCGATGCCCAGGGAGCCGGTTCCCGCGAAGAGGTCAGCCACGTAAGCGTCCTCGATACCGTACCGAGCGAGGATGTTGAACAACGCGCTCCGCACTCTGTCGGTCGTGGGTCTCACGCCGGGCGCTCTGGGCGAACTCAGCGGTACGCCTCTTGCCATTCCGCCCGTTATCCGCAGCGCCGCTCCCCTGTCCGGCAGGTCGTCCTGCCGCCTCGAACTTTGCACAAAGTCTAGACTTGGTTTGAATCTCTGTTCAATGAAACTAGCTCGCTGGTTAGCGGGGTTTCCTCGCAGTGCTTCCGTGCGCTGATCTAGGCTATGAGGATGACCGAGCCATTGATCCTTCCGATACGGGCCGACCAGATCCCGCAAGCAGCTCATGCGATGGCAAGTGCCTTCGCGGAGGCCCCCCGCTTCAGGTTCCTCGTTCCAAGAGACGAGCAACGTCAGGCGAAGTTGCGCTGGTACTGGGAAGCCGTCATGCGCGCTTGTCTGCTATCGGGCGGAGTCGTCCACACGGCGCTGGAGAAGCCTGGCGGTTTGGTACAGGGTGTCGCGATATGGGACTCGCCGGCACAACGCCCATACAGCGTCACGACGCTCCTAAGGTCCAGCCTGTGGTCTACGCCCGTCCGACTCGGCATACCTGCCTGGTTGCGCCGTCGCTCCCTGAGCTCCGTGCTCGCCGCGCTGGAGTCACCCCAACCGTGCTGGTATCTCAACGCCATCGGCGTCGACCCATCAGCACAGCGTGGGGGACTGGGAAGCGCACTCCTCAACAGGATGCTCGCTCGCGTCGACGAAGATGCTCTACCCGCGTTCCTTGATACCTCCGCACCAGACAACCTCGGCTACTATGAGCGGTTCGGCTTCCGGGTTACGGCGGAGTCCACGCTGCCGAACGGCATTCCGCTCTGGGGCATGACCCGGCTGCCTAGGCACTACACGAGTCAGCAGGAGTAGCTGGCGTCCGCGCTGACGTTTACTTACCCACGGGCTACGGGTAGAATAGGCGAGCCGAGCGCCTCGCAGCGGGGAAACCCCACGGGCGTTCGGCTTTCCCCAACCTACCGGAGGGCTGCCCATGGCCTCAGAAGGCACATACCTGACGACCGCCGGGCTGCACGAGCTCGAAGAGGAGCTCGACCAGCTCCGTAGCGTGCGGCGCCAGGAAGTCGCCGAACGCATCCAGGACTCCAAGGAAGTCGGGGAGCTGGAGAACGCCGAGTACGAGGAAGCGAAGAACGAGCAGGCGTTCGTGGAAGGCCGCATCCAGGAGCTGGAGATGATGATAGCGAACGCCGTCATCATCCCCGACCACACCCAGGCCGGGGCCAGTTCCGACGTCGTCGAGCTCGGCTCCATCGTCGCCGTGCAGATGGGGAAGGGGAAGAAGGCCAGCACCTACACCATCGTCGGCAGCACGGAAGCCTCCCCCACGGACGGGCGCATCTCCAACGAGTCCCCGCTGGGGAAGGCGCTCCTCGGCAGGAAGGCCGGTCAGAAGGTTGAGTTCAAGACGCCTTCCGGCTCTCAGTCCATCACCATCGTCTCCGTTCAGTAGAACGGAACTTCTCACCCGGAGAGGCTGATGCCCCAACGCGGAGACGAGTTGCTCGCCAGCCGCCGAGCCAAGCTGGAGCGGCTGCGCCAACGCGACATAGACCCCTACCCCGCCCGCTTCCATCGAACGCACACGACGGCTGAGGCCGCGCGCGCCTTCACCGACGCCGAAGCCGCGGGCGGCGACGGCCCCGCCGCCACCGTCGCCGGACGCATCGTGCGCCTGCGCCGCATGGGCAAGGCGTCGTTCGCGGACGTCGAGGACTCGGAGGGGCGTCTGCAGCTGTTCATCCGCAGCGACGCGCTAGGCGACGACTACACGCTGCTGGACGACCTCGACCTCGGCGACTTCGCAGGCGCGTCCGGCACGCTGCTCCGCACGAAGATGGGCGAGATATCGCTCGCCGTGGAGGGCCTCACGCTGCTGGCGAAGGCGCTCCGCCCGCCGCCGGAGAAGTTCCACGGCCTGCGCGACGTGGAGCAGCGCTACCGCCAGCGCTACCTGGACCTCATCTCCAACCGCGAGGTGCACGAGACGATGCGCGCCCGCAGCCGCATCATCTCCGCCATCCGCGCCTTCTTCGACGCGCGCGGCTTCCTGGAGGTGGACACGCCGGTGCTGGTGCCTGTCCCTGCCGGAGCGATGGCGCAGCCGTTCGTCACCCGCCACCACGCGCTCGACCGCGAGATCTACCTCCGCATCGCGACGGAGCTCTACCTGAAGCGCCTCATCGTCGGCGGCATGGACAAGGTCTACGAGATAGGCCGCGTCTTCCGCAACGAGGGCATCGACGCCTCCCACAACCCGGAGTTCACCTCGCTCGAATCGTACGAGGCGTACGCGGACTACAACGACGTGATGCGGCTCGTTGAGACGCTCGTGCCGCAGGTCGCGCTCGAAGTCACCGGCGGCACGAACATCGAGTACGGCGGCGAGGTCATCCGGCTCACCGGGCCGTGGCCGCGCATCTCGCTCCACGACGCCATCGAGCAGTACGCGGGCGTGAACCTGGACGACCACCCGGACGCCGCATCGCTCGCCGACCGGATGCGCGCCATCGGGGTCGCCGCCACCTACGCGGAGAGCCGGGGCAGGCTCATCGACAAGCTCGTCGGCACGTTCGTCGAGCCGAAGCTCGTGCAGCCGTCGTTCCTCGTGGACTATCCGGTCGAGATGTCGCCGCTTGCGAAGGCGAGCCCGGACAACCCGACCTACACGGAGCGCTTCGAGGCGTTCGCCGCGGGCATGGAGATCGCCAACTCGTTCACCGAACTGAACGACCCGGACGTGCAGCGCGAGCGCCTCGCCGAGCAGGAGGAGCTGCGGAAGCAGTACCAGGGCGAGGACCTCGACCGCATGGACGAGGACTTCCTCGTCTCGCTGGAGCACGGCATGCCGCCCACCGGCGGGCTCGGCATCGGCATCGACCGGCTCGTTATGCTGCTCACCGGCCAGACGACCATCCGCGACGTGATGCTGTTCCCTCAGGTTCGCCACATGGGAGAGACGGATGCTTAGCACGAACCTGCTGCGCCGCAGCCCACAGACCATCGCCCGCTCGCTGGAGCGTCGGGGCGAGGACTCCGGCGTCGTGGCCGAACTGGCGCGGACGGACGAGCAGTGGCGGCAGGCGCTGAGCGAACTCGAAGAGCTGCGCGCGAAGCGGAACGAGGCGAGCCGCGCCATCGGCGACCTGATGAAGAGCGGCGCGCGCGAGGAAGCCGACGCCCGCAAGGACGAGGTCCGCATCCTCGGCGAGCGCCTCAAGACGCTGGAGGACGAGTCACGCACGCTCGAGACCGCGTTCCGCGACACGATGCTCACGATCCCCAACATCGTCTCGGACGCCGTGCCGGACGGTGAGGACGAGACCGGCAACGTTGTCGTCCGGGAGGAGGGCGAGAAGCGCTCCTACGACTTCGAACTGAAGCCGCACTGGGAGCTGTCCGAGTCGCTCGGCATCACCGACTTCGAGCGCGGCGCGAAGCTCTCCGGGCGGATGTTCTACGCGCTCGGCGAGGCGGGGGCCCGGCTGCAGCGCGCCGTCGTGCAGTGGATGCTCGACCTGCACCGCGAGCGTCACGGCTACGAGGAGCGCGGCGTGCCGTTCCTCGTCCTCGGCCAGACGCTTGTGAACAGCAGCAATCTGCCGAAGTTCGCCGACGCCCTCTACCGCGACGCGGAGGAGGACCTGTGGCTCATCCCGACGGCGGAGGTGCCGCTCACCAGCCTGCACGCCGACGAGATACTGCCGCCGGGCGCGCTGCCCATCAAGTACATGGCGCACACGCCCTGCTTCCGTCGCGAGCGCGCCGCCGCGGGTTCGCAGGTGCGCGGCCTCAAGCGCCTCCACCAGTTCGAGAAGGTCGAGATGTACCAGTTCGTCGAGCCGGAGCAGTCGCCCGCCGCTCTGGACGAACTCGTGGAGCACGCATCGGACATCGTGCGCGGGCTCGGCCTGCCGTTCCGCATCCTGCAACTGTGCAGCGGCGACATCGGTTTCGCGTCGACGCTGAGCTACGACGTGGAGATATGGACGCCCGCGAGCGAGGAGTGGCTGGAGGTCAGCTCCTGCTCCAACTGCACCGACTTCCAGGCGCGGCGGGCCAACATCCGCTACCGGAAGGAGCACGGCGCGCGGCCGGACCTCGTGCACACGCTCAACGGCTCCGGCCTCGCGCTGCCGCGCGTGCTCATCGCACTGCTGGAGACGTACCAGCAGCCGGACGGCTCCGTCCGCCTGCCGGACGCGCTCGTGCCCTACATGGGCGGCCAGCAGACGCTCGCCCCGCTCTAGTCCCCGGCGTTTGCCGCTCCGCAACCGCTCAGATAGCATCGTCCTGAGGAGGACCACTTGTACGAACGCACTGTCCTGCCGAACGGCCTCCGCGTGCTCTCCAGCACCATGCCGCACGTCCGCTCCGTCGCCACCGGCATCTTCGTCGGGGCGGGGTCCCGCTACGAGGACGACGACATCGCCGGGGCCTCGCACTTCCTGGAGCACATGCTCTTCAAGGGCACGGCCAAGCGCCCCGAGCCGCAGATGATCTCCCAGGCCATCGAGTCCGTCGGCGGCATCCTCAACGCCAGCACCGACCGCGAGGCCACGCTGTACTACACCAAGGTCGCGCGCGACCACTTCGACATAGCGCTCGACGTGCTGACCGACATGTACAACTCCCCGCTGTTCGTGCCGGACGAGGTCGAACGCGAGCGAGGCGTCATCCTCGAAGAGCTGGCGATGACCTACGACCACCCGGACTCCCTCGCCGACCTGCTCATCGACAAGGCGCTCTGGCCCGACCAGCCGATGGGGCGCGACGTGGGCGGCACCCGCGAGTCCGTCGGCGGCATCACGAAGGAGCAACTGGCCGCCTACCACGCGCGGCAGTACGTCCCCTCGAACACGGTCGTCGCCGTGGCCGGGAACGTCGAGCACGAGGAGGTCGTCGAGCGCGTCGGCGCGCTGCTCGGTTACGAGCGAGCGAACGAGACGCTCACGATGTACCCGGTGCAGGCCGACGAGGACAGCCAGGGCGTGCGGGTCGAGGTCGCTCATCGCAAGACGGACCAGGCGCACATCTGCCTCGCTGTCGACGGCCCCGCCGCGAACGCCGACGACCGGTACGCGGTCGACATGATGAACACCGTGCTCGGCGAAGGGATGAGCAGCCGCCTGTTCGTCGAACTGCGGGAGCGGCAGGGCCTCGCCTACGACGTACACAGCAGCGCGATGCACTACCACGACTGCGGCGCGCTCCTCGTCAGTTGCGGCGTCGACACCTCGAACGCCGACAAGGCGGTGCAGGCCGTCCTGCGCGAGCAGTACGGGATGCAGGAGGGCGTCACGGAGGAGGAGCTGTCGCGCGCCGCGGAATACGCGGTGGGACGGCTCGATCTGCGGCTGGAGGACACACGCGCGGTCATGGGGTGGATGGGCGGCCAGGAGCTGCTGCGGAACGAGGTACGGACCCCGGAGCAGGTCGTCGCCGGCATCCGCGGCATCACCGTGGACGAGGTGACGGCTGCGGCGCGGCGGTACTTCGGGCCCGGCGCGTACCGGCTCTCCGTCGTTGGTCCGTACCGCTCGCAAGCGCGGTTCGAGAAGCTGCTGGCGGCGTAGGGGGGCGGCAGGGCGGTTCGCGAACCGCCCCACACCGGATCGTGCTGCGGGGGTCCTGCCTTCGCAGGAACCCCGCCCCGTTCCCTGTCATGTTGAGCGCAGCCCGCGCTTCAGCGCGCAACATCCTCTCAGGGGACGTCCCACTGATGAGGCGTTCCCCGAGAGATTCCTCCGCTCCGCTGCATTCCGCTCGGAATGACACACCTCCCTTCCCTCCCCACCCCGTGTGCCCTGTCGGGCACCTGGATTCCCGCTTTCGCGGGAATGACGAGTGAGGGGGCGGGAATGACGAGTGGTCTACACGAAGCGGATGCCGATCTCCACGAAGAGCCAGATGAGCGAGGTGATGCCGGCGCTGCCGCTGATGATCATGAGGTCGCGGCGGTGGAGGCGCCAGCCTTCGTACGTGTCGGCGTCGTGCGGGGCGTCGAGCAGGAAGCGCTCGATGCCCCGCAGGCGAGCGTCGATGGCGTCGAGCTTGGCCGACCAGACGCGCTCGGTGAGCTCGTGCTCGCGGGTATGCGCTTCGCTCTCGGCTTCCAGCGCGGCGAGCCGTTCCTTCTGTGTCAGTACGGTCGTCATGCAACACCTCCCAGGCGGTAGGGCTCCAGCAGCAGGCGGACGTCCGTATCGAGGTCCGCGTCGACGTAGAACGGCTCGAATGCAGGCGCGCGTGTCCACAGGCGCGCCGCGTTGATGAGCGCCGCACGCTCCACCGGCGCGGGCCATCGCACGATGTAGACCGCGTCGTTGAGTCCGTGCTGCTGCGGGGACGTGCCGTTCAGCCCCCGCGTCACCGTGAGCCGGTTGGAGGAGACGGTGCGCACGAGCATCCGCTCCGGGCCTGCGGCTATCGTCTGTCCCACCGCGAAGTCGGACCCGTTGGACACGTCCAGCAAGGTCGCGGTCTCGCTCAGGCTGCTCCGGAGCCGCGAGCGCGAATGCTCCAGCCGCTCGCCGAACCCCCACCTGCCGCGCACCTCGTAGCGGGCTGGGCCGCGCTCGAACCGCTGGCGCGGGCCGTTGCCCCAAACCCGGAGCGCGTTGTGCGGCCTGCCCCAGTGCTCCTCCGGCGAGGCGTTCAGCGGCAGCAGGTGGTACTCCGACGACGCCCACGCCGTGCGGTAGTTGCCGCTCTCGTCGTCGTCCGAGCGCAGCGACGAGACCGCGATCGTGTCCGGCAGCGGCAGCACCGCGTCGCCGGTGCCGTCGAACCGGCGCGTCTCGGTGAGCGCGTAGAAGTGCCGGTTGCAGTAGCGGTCTGCCGCCTCCGAGACGGCGAGCAGCAGGTTGAGCAGCGCGACGTCGGCACCGCTGCCGCCCGCCGGGTTGTCCAGCAGCGACGTGTCCTTCAACTTGGTCAGATCTCCGTACAGCGAGCGGTATGCTTCCGTGCCCATGATCAGCGCTCCTCCGTGTACTCAACGATGAATTTGTGCGACGTGGTCGGCCGCGTTATCCAGCGGAAGCTCAGCGGTGTCAATGACGGTTTACTTTTGACCCACCTGTGACGGTTTGGAATTGACCCACCCCGCCGCTAATGTCCAGCGATTCTGTCAGTCGTCGTCTGCCCGTCCGGCGTTGTGCTGAGCACGTGATGCGAG